>Ga0308417_1000009_pt1 | contig 229302 bp, 166 predicted proteins | sample HotsprSampleOS65_FD_203528 | JGI IMG/M metagenome (GOLD analysis project Ga0308417, IMG submission 203528) | Hot spring phototrophic mat microbial communities from Octopus Spring, Yellowstone National Park, Wyoming, United States - 20090730_OS65 ... | reverse complement strand
GGGGTCCGCTGGAAGAAGTGTAACGTGGGGTCAATGGCCAGCTTGGTCTGTGTCCGCCACTCCTCGCCATGGGACCTTTACTGGGCCATGGCCACCTGACCACCCCCCAGAAAATGTGGGTACACCCTTGGACGAAGTCGACGGACTTTACGGTTGACACCGGGAGTCGCTTGGCCGATCTTAGGGGCAAACACACCCGCCGGAACGGTTCGCAGCCGTTTCTCCTGGGTCGTCCCGGTCACGGCCACCGGTGCCGACCCTCTTGCCCGGACCCCGACACCCCCCCCACACACGGGGACGCTGCCCATGCTCGACCTGCACACCGGAACGACCCACGACTGCACCGGCACGACGCGCCGGACCTTCCTCCGCATCGGTGGCCTGGCCGCCTTCGGTCTGGGGCTGCCGCATTACCTCCGGGCGAGGGCCGCCTCTGGGGCCGCCCCTGGGACTGCTTCCGGGACCGCCGTCGCCACCACCGCCGGTAAGGCGAAGCGGTGCATTCTGCTGTGGATGCAGGGCGGCCCCAGCCACATCGACTCGTTCGACCCCAAGCCGGAAGCGCCGGTCGAGGTCCGCGGCGAGTTCGGTACGGTCCCGACGACCTTGCCGGGCGTGCGGTTCGCCGAACCGCTACCGCTGCTGGCCAGACAGGCTGACAAGCTCGCCGTCATCCGCGGGCACGACCCCAAGAACGGGTCACACGGCGTGGCCGACCACCTGATGATGAGTGGGCACAAGTTCAACCCGTCCCTGCCGTTCCCCTGTTACGGATCGGTCATCGCCAAGGAACGCGGTTACGACGGCGGAATGCTCCCGTTCGTGCAACTCGGACGGGCGATCGACCGCCGGTTCAACGGGGGCGTGGCCGGCTTTTTGGGCGACGAGTTCAACCCCTTCGAGGTGCCGGACGACCCCAGTTCGCCGGCCTTCAAGGTCCGTGACCTGGCCCTGCCCAGCGAAGCGGAACGGCAGCGGCTGGCCCGTCGCTACACGATGCTCGCGGACCTGGAGAATTACCAGCCCACGGTCGAGGCCCAGGGGGTCGTGAAGGCCCGGGACGAGTTCTACGAGAAGGCCCACGGGATCATCACCGGTCCGGCCGCCAAGCGGGCCTTCGACCTGAACCAGGAGCCGGCCCGGGTCCGCGAGCGGTACGGCCGGAACTCGCTGGGTCAAGGCTGTCTGCTGGCCCGTCGCCTGATCGAGGCCGGCGTCCACTTCGTGACCGTGACCGACGGCGGCTGGGACACGCACACGAACAACTTCAAGAGCCTGCGGGAGCGGCTGCTGCCCCGCGTCGACCAGGGCCTGTCGGCCCTGCTCGAGGACCTGGCCGACCGCGGGCTGCTCGACGACACCCTGGTGGTGTGGTTCGGGGACTTCGGCCGCACCCCGAAGGTGAACCCGTCGGCCGGTCGCGACCACTGGAGTACCGCCGGCGTCGCCCTGTTGGCCGGCGGCGGGCTGAGGTGCGGTCAGGTCGTCGGACGCACCAACCCCCTGGGCGAGTACGTCGTCGATTCTCCGGTCGGCCCGCAGGACCTGGCGGCGACGATCTACCACGTCCTGGGTGTGAACCTGCACACCTGGTACACGGCTCAAGACGGCCGCCCCATCGAACTGTGCCCCGAGGGCAAACCGATCCGGCAACTGATCTGACCCACGAAGGACCGGCCCTCACTCCCCGTCGCCGCCGGCGGTCCAACGACGGTGTGCGGCGGACGCGCGGGAAAGGCTCCCGTTCTTGTTACCCTGTCAGGAGTGCGACTCGGGTTCCTCCACAGGGGGCGGGATGCGGACGATCAAGTCGTGTGGGGTGGTCGTCTTCCGGCGCGAGCCGGAGTTGTCGTTCCTGGCCATGAAGTTGGCCGACCGGTTCGACTTCCCGAAGGGACACATCGAGCCGGGCGAGACGGAGATCGCCTGTGCCTTGCGGGAGTTGCGGGAGGAGACCGGCATCAGACGGGACCAGGTACGGCTCGTGGAGGGCTTCCGCTGCACCACCCGTTACCTGGTCCGCTCGCGGCGGCACGGCGGGGAGTTGCTCGAGAAGACGGTCGTGTACTTCCTCGGCTGGGTCGTGGGCGAGCCGACGATCAACCCGACCGAACACGACGGCTACGAGTGGGTGCCGTGGCCGCCCGGGCGGTCGCTGGGATTCAAGGCCCTCGACGAGGTCCTGGCCGCCGTCGGTCGGCACCTCAGGACCGCTTGACCGCCGGCCGTGCCGAGGCCCCGGCACCGCCTTGGTTGCTTGCCGTCCTTTGCCGCCTCAGCCGTCCTTTGCCGCCTCAGCCGTCCTTGCTGCCGTCCTCGCGAGGCTCCGCCTTCTGCTCTGCCTTCTTCTTGCCGTTTTCCCGTTTCCAGTCCTGCAGCTTGCGGTAAACCGTCCGCTCGGCGATGCCGAGGAGTCGGGCGGCCTCCTCGCGGTTGCCCTTAGTCAGTTCCAGGGCCTTCTCGATGTAGTACCGTTCGACCTCCTCGAGGGGCCGGCCGATGAGGTGGTCCGCGCCGCCGCCGGTCGGCCCGTGGCCGGGCAGGCCGTGGGGCTTGACCCCCGCGTCCTCGGGCAGGTCGTCGAGGTCCAACTGCCCGTCGAGGTCGAGCAGGAACATGTTCTCCAGCAGGTTGCGGAGTTCGCGGACGTTGCCGGGCCAGTCGTAGCCCTCGAAGGCCTTCCAGACGGCCGAGGTGACCTTAGGGATCGGCTTGCCGTACTTCTTGGCGAGCTCCTTGAGGAAGTGGGCCCCGAGTTGCGGGATGTCGTCCTTGCGCTCGCGGAGTGTGGGCAGGCGGATGGTGGCGACCTTGAGGCGGTGGAACAGGTCCATGCGGAACTTCCCCTCGCGCACGGCCGACTCCAGGTCGCGGTTGGTGGCGGCCACGATCCGGACATCGACCTTGATGGGGGCGTTGGCCCCGATCCGCACGACCTCGCCGTTCTCCAGGACGCGGAGGAGCTTGGCCTGGAGTGACAGCGGCATGTCACCGACCTCGTCGAGGAACAGGGTGCCGCCGTCGGCGTACTCGAACCGCCCCTTGCGCAGCCCCTTGGAGCCGGTGAACGACCCGTCCTCGTGGCCGAACATCTCGTCGTCGAGCAGGTTCTCGTTGAGGGCGGCACAGTTCATGGCCACGAACGGTTTGTTGCGGCGGGGGCTGTTGGTGTGCAGGGCCCGGGCCACCAGTTCCTTGCCGGTGCCGTTCTCACCGAGTACCAGGACCGAGGCGGGGGTGGGGGCATAGGCCCGCAGTTGCTGAATGACCCGCTGCATGCGGGGCCCGTTGCCGACGACCCCCTCGAAGCCGAACTTCTCGTCGAGTTGGCGGCGCAACTCGCGGACGGTGCCGAGCCGCTCCGCCGACTTGGTGACGACCGCCCGCAGTTCCGCCAGGTCGATCGGCTTCTGCAGGTAGTGCGAGGCACCGAGTTTCATCGCCTCGACGGCGGTCTTGACGTCGCCGAAGCCGGTGATGACGAAGACCTCGGCGTCGGGCTGCACCTTGCGACACTTCTCGACCACGGCCAGGCCGTCGAGGTCGGCCATCTTCAGGTCGGTCAGGACGATGTCGAACGATTCCTCGTCCAGGCGGGCCGCTCCGGCCTTGCCGCTGGTCGCGACGGTGCAGGAGTGGCCGCGGCGTTCCAGGCTCTCGGCGATGTCCTCCGCCTGGTCCTTCTCGTCGTCGATCACCAGGATGCGGAGCGGTTCGGGGGGAACGGGCATGGCCAGGGAACCTCGCTTGCGGGTATGGGGATACTGTAGCAAACCGGCCCGGCCCGCCAGCCGGGGCCGCGGCAGAGCGGCTTGCGGCCGCTTCCGCTCGGGCGTATCCTCAGCAAAGCCCTGCACCGGAGCCTTGACCATGATCCGATTCCGCGTCGTGGCCCTCAGCGTTACCGCCGCCGCCTTCGGTACCGTCGCCCTGCTCGGCCGGGCCGAACCGAAGAGCACCGCCGGCCGCATGCAACTGGCCGCCGGCCGGTTCCTCGCCAGCCTCTCGCCGCAACTGCGGGCCAAGGCGACCTTCGACTTCACCGACCCGCACCGCACCCGCTGGTTCTTCACGCCCCAGCAGGACGAACAGAAGCGCTACACCCGCAAGGGGGTCCGCCTGGAGGAAATGACGGCTGAGCAGAAAGCCGCCGCCTTGGAGCTCCTGAGGTCCGGCCTGTCGGCGACGGGCTTCGAGACGGCGCTGGGCATCATCAGCCTGGAGGCCCTGCTGAAGGAACTCGAAGGCGACCGCGGCCAGATGGTGCGCAACACCGGCTGGTACTTCGTGAGCGTCTTCGGCGAGCCGACCCCCACCGGCCGCTGGGGCTGGCGGTTCGAGGGGCACCACCTGTCCGTCAACTACACCCTCGACAAGGGCGAAGTGATCGCCTCCTCGCCGATCCTCTTCGGGGTCAACCCGGCCGAGGTCAAGGCCGGCGAAAAGAAGGGCTTGCGACTGGTGGCCGGGATCGAGGATCGGGCCAGGGACTTGATCGCCTCGCTCTCGCCGGAGCAGATGAAGCTGGCCAAGCAGCCCCATCACTTCCCCGAGATCAAGGAAGGTCAGGCGAACGCCGACGTGGGCCAACCGGTCGGGATCACCGCCGACCGGCTCACGGCCGAGCAGCGGACGATGCTGGCGAAGTTGCTGGCAGCCTATACCGACCGCATGCCGGAAGACCTGGCGGCCGTCGAGGCCAGGCGGGCGGCCGACACCCCGCCGGACAAACTCTACTTCGCCTACTCCGGCAGCCCGCAGCCCGGCCAGCCCTACACTTACCGGGTGTACGCCCCGAGCTTCGTGGTCGAGTTCCTCAACGTCCAGGCCGATTCGGCCAAGAACCCGGCCAACCACATCCACAGCGTCTGGCGGCGGCTACCGGCCGACTTCGGACTGGCCGAGTGATCGAACTTCGGACCGGCCGAGTCACCGGGTCGCACAGTGATCGGGTCCCACAGTGATCGGGTCGCTCCGGAGTCAGGAGTGAGGACGGCCGGCCGGCGAGTCGGCTCCGCGCGCCGTGACCCACGCTCGTGAGTCGCGCCCGTGAGTCGCGTAATCCTGAGCTGACCGGGCCGCCCGGCCCGCCCGGCTGCGGGCCGCACCCCCCGGAATTCCGTGCCTTGATGACCGGTTGTCGGCAGGACGGCCCGTTCCCGGGATCGTACCCGAATTGACACCGCGTCCCCGAGTGAGCTATATTTAGTTTGCAGTTTGACTGGTCGTCCGCGCGACAGACGAGGCGTCTGCTATCGACCCGCCCAGGATGGCGACTTGCGACCCGGCCGCGCCGAAATCCTTGCGGCCGATCACGGACCACACACCTGAGCTGCTCTTGTTAGAGTCAGCTTCGGATTGGCCAGATGCGGGTTCGCCCGCGACGTGGTGCGACCGGAATGCCCACCCCACGCCCTCAACCGACCGATCGCGTATCCGCGGCCAAGATGTCAGCCGCGGCCGGACCGAATACGCCCGCTAACATCCCCGGCGAGGGTCAGACCCATCACACCGGTGCAGGGGAACCTCTGCCCCCTGTGGCTTCTGCGGCTCCGGCGTCTTCCCTGGCTCCCGCTCCCGTGCCGCCCGAGACGCCGACGAACCCTTACTCGGCGAACCCGCACCTGTCGACCCGTTCCCACCACCCCGCCGAACCGGTCCTCGATTCCCGCCACGGCAGTGACTCAGCCCACACCCCTTACGGCAGCTCGGACATCCTACAGGTCCTCGGTCCGCGTCCCGGTCCTGGTCCCGGCCCCACTTCCGACCCCGGTGTTCATGGTGTTCCTGCTCTTGCTGACGGCCCGGAGAACACCGACGACGCCCCGACGGTGATCACCGGGAACCGTCATCCGGTCCCGTTGGTAAGCCCATTTTCGATCAACGGGGACAACCCGCCGGTGGCGGGTCGGCGGCTGGGGAACTACGAGTTGATCGAGTCGGTGGGGGCCGGCGGCATGGCGGCCGTGCTCAAGGCCCGCGACCTGGAACTCGGCCGCATCGTCGCCCTGAAGATCCTTCCCCCCGAGGCCGCCCGCGACCCGGAGTGCGTCACCCGCTTCAAGCAGGAGGCCCGGGCCGCTGCCCGCCTGGACCATGACAACATCGCCCGGGTCTACTCCTGTGGCGAAGACCAGGGGCTGCACTTCATCGCCTTCGAGTTCGTCGAGGGCGAGAACCTGCGGCAGAAGATCGAGCGGCGCAAGACGATCCCCGCCGGGGAGTGCATCCGCTACATGATCCAGGTCGCGGCCGGCCTGGCCCACGCCGCCGAGCGGGGGATCGTCCACCGCGACATCAAGCCGTCCAACATCATCATCACGCCGAGCGGCCGGGCCAAGATCGTCGATATGGGGCTGGCCCGGCAGCTCGACATCGTCCCGGCCAACGGCGGCGTCACCCAGTCCGGGGTCACGCTCGGCACCTTCGACTATATTTCGCCCGAACAAGCCCTCGACCCGCGGCAGGCCGACATCCGCAGTGACATCTACTCCCTCGGCTGTGCCTTCTACCACGCCCTGACCGGCCGACCCCCCGTACCCGAAGGCACCGCCGCCAAGAAGTTGCACGCCCACCAGCACCTCGTGCCCCTCGACCCGCGGCAGATCAACCCCAACATCCCGGACGAACTCGTGGCCCTGCTGGCGCGGATGATGGCCAAGCGGCCCGAGCAGCGGCCGCAGACGCCGGCCGAACTCATCGCCAACCTCAAGGCCCTGGCGGAACGACTGAACCTGTCCCCGGACGTGATCGGTCACGACTCGGTCGTGCGGGCCGTGCCGGCCGAACTCACCGTCCCCCAGCCGCCGCGGCTGCGGCTCGGCTGGGTGCTGGCCGCGGCCGGCGTCTGCGTCGCCTTCGCCGCGCTGGGCCTCTCGACCGGTGCCCCCGGCCCCCGGCCGACCCCCCCCTCCTGGGCCGACGAACTCGCCGACGACTCCCCTTACCCGCCGGCCGGCGAACCCACCGGCTCACCCGGTCCGGCCGTCGCCCCCGCCGACGGCATCGTCCGCACCGTCGAGCAACTCGTCGCCCGCCTGAAAGAGCCTCACCCCGACGGGGTGACCGGCGGCACCCGCATTCGACTCGCGGCCGGCGAATTCGACCTGAGCAAGTACCCCGAACCGGTCACGTTCCTCGGCAAGGACCTGGAGCTAGTCGGCAGCGTTTCCCCGCCGACCGTCCTCCGCGTCCGTCCCGTGGCCGATACCGGCGAAGCTCGTCCTGGTCCCGGCACGTTCGTCATCCGCAAGGCCGATACGGTCACGATCAGCGGGATACGCCTGGAAACGGCAGGCCCGGCCACACCTCCCGCCACAGCTACCGAGGCCCGCCTAGCCGCCCTGGCCCTCGACTCGCGGGCCGTCCACCTGATCGACTGTGTGTTCGCGGCCGATCTCACCGCCGCCCGGCGCGCGGTCGGGGGGCTGCGGCTGGTGCGGTCCACGGCCGAAGGGCCGACCCCGCGGGTCGTCATCGAGCGGTGCCTGTTCGTGCGGGGCGACTTCGCCGTCTGGCTGCCCGACACGGCCAACCTGGAGGTGAACGACTCGGGGTTCGGCTCGCACGAGGTCGTCATCCGGGTCGGTGAGCCGGGCGAGCCGGAACCGGTGCCCGCTCGTTCGCGGAAGGTCACGGTGCGGCTGGAGCGGTCCTCATTCCAGATGGACACCGACACGGCCGTCGTGGCCGAGGCGGCCGAGGCCGGCCCGGCCAAAGAGCCGGGTATCGAGGTCACGGCCGGCTACTGCGTATTCGCCCACACCCCGCTCGCCGGCCGTCCCGACCCCGGTTCGCCCACGACGCCGTCGCGCCGGCCGGTCCTCCTGAGGGCCAACCCGGGTCGTGCCGAGGCCTTCCGCTTCAAGGGCCAGCCCGGCCGCAAGAACGTCTACTACCGGGTCGAGGCCCTGGCGGTCGGCCCCCCCGGCGGCCCGCTGACGTTCCGGAGCTTCGAGGAGTGCAAGCGGGACGACCTGCCGATCGAGGACGCCGCCGCGGTGTTCCTGACGCAGCGGCCGTGGGCCGAGCCGGACATCTGGAAGGCGATCACCGGTCGCGAGCCCTGGCGGGCCTTCGGACTGCGGACCAACGACGCGGCACTCGCGGCCGACAACCGGGTCGTCATCGTCGGTGCCCAATTCCACGAGGCCGACCGCATCCACCGGGCCTACCCGAACCAGTACTGGCCGCTCGACCTGCCCAAGCCGGCGTCCTCCGAACGCCGCACCCTGGTCTGGGAGCCTGACGCCCGGGACGACGTTCTGCCCAAGGACACCTTCAACGACCTGGCCTTCCTGCTGACGAAGGTCCGGGCCGGCGACGAGGTCTTGATCCGCCACAACGGGCCGGTCCCCGTGGAACGGGTCGAGCTGAAGCCGCGCGTGCCGACCGAACCGGGGTCGTTCCGCCTCACCTTCAGGCCGTTCCCGGGCTACCAACCGGTGCTAACCGCGGCGGGCGACGAGAAGCTGAACCAGACCCTCTTCCTGGTCCCGGTCGGGTCGGTCCGCTTCGAGGGGCTGCACTTCCAGCTCAAGCCGTCGCGGCCGCGTCGGCCGCAGCGGGTCGTCGCCGCCCAACTCGCCGACGGGGCCGAAGCCTGTAGCTTCGTCGATTGCACCTTCACCCTCGCGGAAGAGGACGAGGGCCGGGTCGCCGTCGTGAGCGTGGACGACCCGGAGAACGAGATGATGATGACCGGTACGAGCCGCACCACGCCGCGGGTGAAGTTGGAGCGGTGCGTGCTGCGGGGCCGCGGACGCGGCGTGTGGGTCCCGGTCAGCCGACCGGTCGAAGTCGAGTTGGTCCAGACCCTCACCGCCCTCGACGGGCCGCTCTATCTGGCCGAGCACGGCGGTAAGCTCGTGCCGGGGGTACGGTCCCAGTTACGGCTGTCTCGGGTCACGGCGTTCGTCGGCGGGCCGGTCGTCGAACTGCACGGCGGCCGGGTCGGGGCGATGCGAAAGAGCGGGCTGGTGCCGCTCGAAGTCCAGGCCGAGGCCTGCCTGTTCGCCGCCGTGCCCGGTGCCGGCCGCTCGCTCGTCGAGTTCAACGACATCGACGCCACCGAGCTCGAAGGAAAGATCCTCGAGTGGAAGGCCCCGACCCCCAACCGTTACGCCGACTTCGACCCGAGCGCGGCGGTCATGCTGCTCCGCCCGGCCAGCGAAGGAGTCGCCCTCAAAGAGTGGAACTGGGACCAGTGGATCACCTTCGCCGGTGAGGCCGGTGGTAAGCCGTTCGGCAGCGTCACGTTCGAAAATCCCCCCCGCGACCTGAAGGCCCTCGGCACCCTCCGCCCCGCCGATGCCACCGTCAAGGCCATCGACTTCCCTGACCTGAGCGACGCCCGGCTGACCGATGCGGGTACGACCGAACGGCTGCCCGTGCCTCCGAACGAACCGTGAGGCGGTGACCGGAGTGGTGCCCCGACCTCTGTAAAAGCCGTGACGACGCACCCCTTTGTGATGACCCACAGGGGGGCTGTCCCCGCCGACACCGGCGGTCGAGCGACCGCCGCCGCCGCGCCCCGAGCTCTCTAGCCCCTCGACCACCGCCCCCCAGCGCCTCAGCCGCCGATCACCTGCCCACAGGACGACGTGACGTGACGTGGGGCACCGATCGCGTGTCACGGGCCGACCGGGTGCTGCGGGCGTAACCGCGTGCTACGAGCCGAAGGTCTGCGACGGGTTGACCGTCCGGGTCGTACCTCGGGTTTTCGTCTCTTTTCCCGTCTTCTCAGCGAGCGCTTCGCGTTTTTAACTATATGGGATCATGCGTGCCGACTTCCGGCCGTACTCTCCCGCGTTCGTGATCGGAGGAGCCTCCCATGCCGCGTGTATGGCACCTGGTGATCGGATCGGTCTTCGCCGCCGCTGTCACGGTCGGTCTTGTCAGCCTGACGAGACCTGCTCTCGCCGAGCCGCTCGGTCTCGAAAGCCTGGAACCTGAAAACGGTAAGGGAACCGACAAGGCTCAGGATGCCGATAAAGCTCAGGACGCCGATAAGGGCAAGGACCCCGGAAAGGGCAAAGATTCTACGAAGGTCAAGGACCCCGAGAAGAGTAAAGAACCCGAGAAGGGCAAGGACTCCAAGAAGGTCAAGGACGCCGACAAGGGCAAAGACTCTGAGAAGGGTAAGGACGCCGAAAAGGGTAAGGACGCCGAGAAGGGCAAGGAACCTCCGAAAGGTCGTGAGGAAGATCGGCCTCCGGTCCCGGGCGAGGAGGTCAACGCATTGCTGGCCGAGTTGGCGCGACTCCAGGCCCAGGCCGCGGTACTCGAGGCCCGTCTGCGTGAGGCGATCTGGCAGGAAATGAGGAACTTTGCCCGTGGCGACCGCGGTTTCGGTTTCGGGGGGGCGGGCGGTTTCGGCTTCGGTCCTCCGGGGGGCTTCGGGGGAGCGGGCGGTTTCGGCTTCGGACCGGGCGGTATTCCCGATTTCGCTCGTGACATGGCTGGCCGGGGCATGATCGAGGGCCTCACCCGGGCCGCCTGGGCACTGAATGCCGAACAGCTCCAGGTCCTGATCGAAACGCTGGAGAAGATGCGGGCCGAGAAGCTGAAGATGCAGCCGCCGGTTCCGCGTCCCAAGGCCAAGGAACCGGGTCGTCCCGAGGTCCGGCCCGAGCCTGCGGCCCCGGACGCGATCCTGCGTCGGCTCGACAAGTTGAGCCAGGAGTTGGAAGAACTCCGCAAGATGATCAAGAAGTGATCGGCACCGGTTGTGCTGTGCCGGTCGTGGTGTTCATGTTGAATTGTCCGGGTTCTAGCTACCACGTCGTGTTATCTGGGACGTGGTGCCCAGCCCGTTGCATCCCGGTCGTTCGGTAAGCTCGCGGGCCGTGTGCGGCGTCATGCGGCCCGCTCCGTCTCCCGGTCCCACGGCCCCCGCGTGACCACGACCGCGAGTATGACCGTCGTGGTCGCCACTCCCGTCGCCATTCCGAGCAGCACGGCTTGCACCCCGAAAGTGGCCACGGCGACCCCGGCCGCCAGGTGTCCGATCGGGGCACTGGCACTGAGGGTCATGGCCCAGAGGGCCAGGATGCGCCCCCGCTTCTCGTCCGGCACCGCCAGTTGCAACGTCGATTGGCCGGTCGAGAGGTAGAGGATCATGCCGAAGCCCATCGCCCCACAGCCGGCCGCAGCCGGCAAGGTCTCGGGCGTCTGCGCCAGGGTGAACAGCCCCAGGGTCATCACGGTCGTCCCGCAGAGGAGGAACCGGCCGCGCCGCAGGGGGGTGCCGAACGTGGCGGTCGTCAGGGCCGCGCACAACGCCCCCGCTCCGATCGCACTCATCAGCAGGCTGTAGGTCGTGCCGGCCGCCCCGATCCGCATGTCGGTGTAGGCGGGGAGAATGGTGATCAGCGGCCAACCGAACACGCAGACCGCCAGGGTCAGCAGGATCAGCCCGCCCAAGGTCGGGTTGGCCCGCAGGTAACGGATGCCGTCCCAGTACGAGGCCGCCTCCGGCTTGCGGGCCTCGGTCCGTTCGGTCACGCGGATGCCGCGCAGGGCGAGTAGAACGGCCAGGAAGCTGAGGGCGTTGAGCAGGAAGCAGGCCACGGCCCCGAGGGTGACGGGATCGGTTCCGGTCGGCAAGACGGGCAGGACGGCCTCGCTGGCCAGGAACAGGAGGCCGGTGAGGGCCGGGCCGAGTGCCCGGGCCGAGTTGAAGAGCAAGGAGTTAAGCCCGACGGCGTTGATGAGGTCCTCCCGGGGCACCAGTTGGGGCACGAAGGCCAGGCGGGCCGGCAGGTCGACGGCCTGGATGACGCCGCTCACTACCAGAAAGCCGAGTACCGCGAACGGCGGGGCGAGGTCGCAGGCGACGAGGACGGCGAGGGCGAGGGCGTGAACGAGGAAGGCGGACTGGGTGGTCAGGATGAGTCGGCGGCGGGGTAATCGGTCGGCCAGCCCGCCGCCCCAGGGCCCGAGGAGGACGGTGGGGCCGACCTGGGCGACGAGCAGCCAGGACGGCCAGCGGGGGTCTCCGGTGCGGTCGTAGAGCAGCCACATGAGGGCCGCCGACTGCATCCAGGAACCGGTGAAGGAAACGAACTGCCCCAGGAAGTAGCGGCGGTAGTTGCGGTGCCGGAGGGAACGGAACGTGGTGTTGTGCAGGGCCGTCAACAGGCCGGGGCGTTCCATGCAGCACCCGCTTCGGGTTGGCCGGGTCGGGGTGCCCGTGGCCGGGTCGGGGTGCCCGTGGCCGGGCGTCAGTCGTTAAGCCCCGTACTTGCCGAGTCGGCCGGCGTGGGCCATTGCCAGGAGCATCAGGTACCGGGCCGGGAACTGGCCGAGCCCCCCCCGCAGGCAGTCCCGTTCCCCGAAGCGTGTGACCTCGTCGGGCCGGCAGGTGTCGGCCAGGAGCAGGGTCGGCACCGGGTGCCAGGAGTGGCTCTTCAGTTTGCTCGGGGTACTGTGGTCGCCGGTGACGATCAGCACGTCCGGCCTCAGGGAGCGGACCTCGGGGATGACCGCGTCGAACTCCTCGATCATCCGCACCTTGGCGGCGAAGTTGCCGTCCTCGCCGGTGCTGTCGGTGTACTTGAAGTGGAGGAAGAAGAAGTCGTAGTCGTTCCAGACCCGTTTCAGGGTCTCGATCTGGCTGTGCAGGCTGGAGCCGGCGTCGAGGATGTCCATGCCGACGAGGCGGGCCAGCCCCTTGTACATGGGGTAGACGGCCAGGGCGGCGGCCCTCAGTCCGTACACCTCGGCGAAGGAGGGGATCTTGGGGCGGGTGGCGAAGCCCCGGAGGGTCACGCCGTTGACCGGGGCTTCGGGGGCCAGGACCTTGACGGCCTCGGCCACGAAGGCGTTGACGGCGGCGGCGGTCCGCTGGCTGGCGGGGTCGGCCCCCTCGGCCTTCAGCGGGGCGACGCCGACGGCCTGTGGGTCGGTGTCGTTGACCTGATCGCCCAGGCCCTCGCCGCGGACGACCAGGACGAAGCGGTGCTCCTTGACCGGCTCGACGAACAACTCGACCCCGGGGACCCGGATCGTGCGGAGGCGTTCGACGGCGAGCTGGTTCTTCTCGTTGGTGGGGCGTCCGGCGCGGCGGTCGGTGATGGTGCCGTCCGGGCCGAGGGTGCAGAAATTGCCACGGATCGCCACGTCCTTCGGGCCGACGGGGAAGTTGATGCCGAGGGCTTCGAGGATGCCGCGGCCGATGCGGTACTCCAGCGGGTCGTAGCCGAACAGCCCGAGGTGACCGGGGCCGCTGCCCGGTGTGATGCCGGGCAGCACCGGGATCGAAAGCCCGGTCACGCCGTCACGGGCGGCGGCATCCAGGTTGGGGGTGGCCGCGGTTTCTAGTTCGGTTCGGCCGCCCGGTTCCAGGGGCAAACCGCCGAGGCCGTCGGCTACCAGGAGCACGATCTTGCCGCCGGTCGGCTCACGCAGGCCGCGGATCAGGTCGTGGGTCGTCATACCGAAGAGTTTACGGCGAGCAGGAAATGGCGTACAGTAGCGGCTATGGCTCTCCGTTCTTCGCTTCGTCGGCGACCCTTCCCGGGGTCAAGCGGAGCAACTCCCCGAAGCCCGGCGAACCGGACCGGGACGAATAGCTGTCGACCCGAGGCGATGTCCGAGTGGTGTCCGAGTGGTGTCCGAGTGGTCTCCGAGTGATGTCCGAGTGACGAGGGGATCGGAACGAAGGACGACGATATGCAGTTGCCCGACGAAAGCATCGAGTACAACTACCAGCGGTTGCTTGCCCCCCTGCCGGAGGCCTGGACCCTGCTCGCCGAGATGCAGCGGGCACACCTGCTGTCGCAGGACCGGCTCGATGCCATCAAGGAACAGGTGAACCGTATCCGCGGGCAGGTCGCCGCCGAACGCGAGCTGGTGAACCCGCCGGCCCGGTTCCGGCCGCTCCAGGCCGGGTTCATCGATTACCCGCAGAAACTGCTCGACCAGTTCAAGCGGAAGCAGGACGCCAGCGAACTCGGCAAGATCATCCGCATCGCCAACCGCCTGCGTGAGGAGGTCGACCGGGTCGTGGTCCTGGGCATCGGCGGCAGCTACCTCGGGGCCCGCGCCCTCTTCGACGCCCTGTGCCACACCTACCACAACGAGATGCCCCCCAAGCTCCGCATGGGCAAGCCGCGGATGTACTTCGAGGGCAACAACGTCGATAACGACTCGCTGCAGGAACTGTTAGAGCTGCTGGAGAACTGTTGCGTCGATCCCGAACTGGTCGAGGAGCGGTGGGGGGTCATCGTCGTCAGCAAGTCCGGCGGGACCCTGGAGACGGCGGCGGCCTACCGGGCCGTGAAGGCCGAGGCCATGCGCTACTACGGTCCCAAGTCGCCGCTACTCCGCCGCCTGATCGTGCCCGTCACCGGCCCGACCGGCAAGCTCCGCGACCTGAGCCGGGCCGAGGGCTACAGCGACGACGAGATCCTGACGATCCCGGAGGAGATCGGCGGCCGCTACAGCGTGTTCACCGCCGCCGGCCTGCTGCCGGCGGCGGTCCTGGGCCTGGACGTGCGGGCCTTGTTGCTCGGGGCCGCCTCCATGACCCGCCGCTTCCTCGAAGAACCGTTCGACCGCAACCCGGTCCTGCAGTACGCGGCCGTCAACTACCTCATGACCGAGGAGTACCACAAGACGACCCGGGTCTTCTCGGTCTGGTCCCGCAAGCTCGAAGCGATCGGCTGGTGGTACGACCAACTCCTGTCCGAATCGCTCGGCAAGCAGGGCCGTGGTGCCACCCCCCTGACGGTCGTAAACACCCGCGACCTGCACAGCCGCGGCCAGCAGCACCAGGAAGGGACACGCGAGAAACTGATCAACAACCTGGTCGTCCGGAGCGTGAAGCACCCGGCGGTCATGGTCGGCATGGCCGACCGCAACGAGGACGACCTGAACCAGTTCAGCCGAAAAGGATTTCCCGACTTGCTCGAGGCGGCGTACAAGGGTACTATGGAGGCCTACGCCGAGGTGGCCCGACCCACCGCCGACCTTATCCTGCCCGCACTGAACGAACACACGATCGGCCAACTGATGCAGATGCTGATGCTGGCCACGGTCGTCGAAGGCCGACTGATGGGGGTCAACCCTTACGGACAGCCGGGGGTCGAGGCCTACAAGGCGAACATGATGCGGCTCCTGAAAGCCAGCCCGAACCTGCCCAAGGGGGAGGTGCGGGATGCGGCCAAGGGCGTCTAGCCGTCGCACCGCCGCCCGAGAACCGCACCTTTTCCACCGGTTTGGCCGCCGGGCCTTCCCCGGGGCCGGGCACGCGAACGACTCTCAAGGGCCGCTGAAAGAGCAGAGTTCGGGTCCGAATCCAATCTTTTTTTCTCTCTTCGAGGGTGGGTCATGTCACGACGTCGCTGCCAACTCGGATTCACGCTCATCGAACTGCTGGTGGTCATCGCCATCATCGCCATCCTGATCGGTCTATTGTTACCGGCGGTGCAGAAGGTGCGGGAGGCCGCCGCCCGTACCCAGTGCAGCAACAACATCAAGCAGATCGGCCTGGCCTGGCACAACTACCATGACGCCATGGGCCGCTTCCCGACCGCCGGGGACAACGGCCCGGACACGGTGAACTACTGCTGTTCCGCCCAACCCGGCTTCGTCTCGCACCTCACCTGGGCGTACCACATCCTGCCGCACCTGGAGCAGGACAACATCTTCCGGCTCGTCCGGGAGGGGAGTGGGACGAACTGGGGCACCCTGGGCACGCAAATCGTCAAGACGTACTACTGTCCCACCCGGCGGACGGTGCGGCTGTACAAGGGGCAGGCGAAGTGCGACTATGCGGCCAGCCGCGGCACCGGCGACAACGGCGTCGCCCGTCGCTTCAACCTCGGTCACCGGGTCACCATGGCCAACATCGTGGACGGGACTTCGAACACGCTCATGCTCGGCGAGCCTCGTATCCACCTGCTCTATATCGAGAGCGGCGGCTGCTGCGGGGACAACGAGGACGCCTACCGCAACGGCTGGGCCGACGACGTCGTCCGCCACGGGAACGTGCCCCCGGCCCCGGACAGCCGCGACCCGAATGAGACCCCCGAGTCGACCGACGGGATGTTCGGCGGCTCGCACCCCGGCGGGCTGAACATCTGCCTGGCCGACGGCTCCGTCCGCTTCCTGCGGTTCGGCATCTCGCAGGTCATGTTCCAGCGGCTGAACCACACCTTCGACGGCCAGGTGGTGAACCTGGACTGATCGACACCGGAGAGCGTGCGATGAATCGTGTCTGGCGGTCGTTCGCGCGGCTCGGCCTCGTCGCGTTCATGCCGCTCCTTGCAGGATGCGGGTCACCGCTCGGCCAGGCGTCCGGCAAGGTCACCTTCAACGGGGAGCCGGTGCCCCTCGCCGAGGTCGGCTTCGAGGCCAAGGACGACCCCCGGCGACAGGCGTTCGGCACCACCGGCGAGGCCGGGACTTACACCCTGGCCTATCCCAACGGCCGCGGCCTTCCCCCCGGCAAGTACGTCGTCACCGTCACCCGACACACGCTGCCCGGCGGCCGTCCCCTGCCCGCCGGAGAAAAGGGCTTGGCCCTGCTGGCCGAGGACGGCAAGACGGTCTCCCGCCCGTACTACTACGAAGTCGATCTCCAGGTCGGGCCGAACAGCCACGACTTCGAATTGACCGCCGGCCAGGACCGCCGGCCCGGCGGCTGAGGGCGGTCAGCCCGGCAGCCCGAAGAGCGCCCGGGCGTTGCGGGTCGTCTGCTCGCTCAGCTCCGCGACCGTCACGCCCTTGAGCGTCGCCAGCACCGCCGCGGTGTGGGCCACATAAGCCGGCTCGTTCCGCTTCCCCCGTACCGGCTGCGGGGCCAGGTACGGGCAGTCCGTTTCCACCAGGACCCGGTCCAGTGGCACCTCCCGGGCCACCTCGCGCAGGTCCCCGGCACTCGGGTAGGTGAGCATTCCCGCGAACGAGATGTAGAGCCCCATTTCCAGGCAGGCCCGTGCCGTCGCCCGGTCGCCGCTGAAGGAGTGCATCACCGCCCGGACGGGGCCGTGCCGGGCATACTCCGACCGCAGCACGCGCACCACGTCGGCCTCGGCCTCGCGGCAGTGGATGACGAACGGTTTACCCAGTCGCCGCGCCAGCTCGATGTGCCGGGCGAAGTACTCCTCCTGCAGGGCAAACGGGGCCCGGTCCCAGTAGCGGTCGAGGCCGGTCTCCCCGATGGCGACCACCCGCGGTTCCGTCTCGGCCAGTCGGACGACCTCGTCCCAGTCGCCGGGGGCGGCCTCCGCGACGTGGTTCGGCTGGATGCCCACGGCGGCCACCACCAGGGGGTAGTCGTTGGCGATCCGCACCGACCGGCGGTTCGATTCCCGGTCGATGCCGAGGCAGACGACCCGCTCGACCCCGGCGGCCGCCGCCCGGTCCAGGACCGCCGGCAGGTCCGCGGCGAATCGTTCGTCAAACAGGTGGGCGTGGGTGTCGATGAGCATGGTGGGTCGGTCGAGGGCGGCGCGGGCCGGGCGGTCAGCGGAAGTGGCTCACGGCCTCCTGGGCGGCGCGGGTGATCGGGTCCCACAGCACCCCGACGACGACGATGCCCACCGTCAGGGCGACGAGGTAGGCGGTGGCCGCCGGCGGCATGTGCACGGGGGTCGGGTCGTCCGGCCCTTCCAGCAGCATCATGCGACCGACCTTGAGGTAGTAGTACGCGCTCAGGGCAGTATTCACGGCCCCGACCCCGAGCAAAACGAAGAAGACGTTACCGAGGCCGGGGATGGTGGCGGAGCGTCCGGCGTCGTAGACGGCGGCGAAGACCTGGAACTTGCCGGCGAAGCCGGCCAGCGGCGGCAGCCCGAGCAGCGACAGCAGGCAGACGGTCATGGCCACGGCGAGGACCGGTGACCGTCGGGCCAGTCCGCGGAAGGTGTCGAGCGTTTCCCCGCCGCCCGTCGCGTTGCGGACGAGTGCGACGACGGCGAACGCCCCCAGGTTCATGAGGACGTAAGCCACGAGGTAGTACAGCACGGCGGCGGCCCCGGCGGTCGTGACCGTGGCCACGGCCAGGAGCATGTACCCGGCGTGGGCGATGGTCGAGTAGGCGAGCAGCCGCTTCAGGTTCGTCTGGGCGAAGGCGGCGAGGTTCCCGAAGGTCACGGTCAGGGCCGCGACCAGGCCGAGGGCGACACCGAACGTACCGGCCACGGACAGACCGGTAGCCACCTGGCTGACGAGGGTCTGGAGCGTGAGGACTAGCCGCAGGGTCAGGGCGACGGCCGCGGCCTTGGAGGCGACCGAGAGGAAGCCGGCCACTTCGGCCGCCGCCCCCTCGAAGACGTCGGGGCACCAGAAGTGGAAGGGGACGGCCGCCAGCTTGAAGCCCAGACCGACGAAGACCATCGCGGCGGCGGCCAGGACCGGCAGGTCGAAGCCGCGACGGGCCGCGGCGGCGGCCACGTCCGGCAGGTAGCCGGTGCCGAACAACCCGGCCAGGAGCGTGATGCCGTAGAGCATGACGCCGGAGGCGGCCGCGCCGTAGACGACGTACTTCAGGGCCGCCTCGCTGCCCGTCTTCTGGCCCTTCACGAATCCCGCCAGGGCATAGCCCGGCAAGCTGGCCATCTCGACCGCGATGAAGACCATCAACAGGTGGTTGGCCCCGGCCATGAGCAACATGCCGAGCGTCCCGCCGAGCAGTAGGACGTGGAAATCGGCACTGTCGGCGGTATCCGGGAGGCCGCTGAGCCGGGTGAGCAGGGCGGTGAGCAGGGCGGCGAAGAGGACCAGAGAGCGAACGAAGTGGGAGAACGGGTCGCCGACGAGCATGCCGGCGAAGTAGGCCCCGCCGCCCGGGTCGCCGGACGCGAGTTGGTAGACGGCCGCGAGCCAGGACACGCTCAGGGTGGCGACGGCCAGGCCGCCGAGGTGGACACGGTCGAACGGCCCGAACAGCCGGACCAGTAGCAGGGTGACGATGCCCACGCAGACGACGAGTTCCGGTAGGAACAGCAACAGGCTGTTGCCCACTGCGGATTGCAACGACTCGACATGGTCCGGGGTGAGGAACATCGGCGGCCTCGGGTCCTTTCGCTCAAGGTGCGTGAGGAATGGATAGGACTACCCGCTCCCAGGGGCGAGGGGAAGCAGGTGCGGGCGGCAGGTGCCAGCAGGCAGCAGGGGTCGAAGGAGCGAGCGGCGGTGGGGACGACGGCGGGTCGGGGTAAGACGGGGTGCGTCGGGTGCGACGGGGTGCGCCGGTGTGGGTCGGTGTGGGTCGGTGCGTGTCGGGGAGCGTCGGGGTCAGTACTTGGCGACCTCACCGGCGGATTTGCCCAGGCCGTCCAGCACCGTCTTGGCTGCCTCGGTCATGAACCGCAGTTCGCTGTTGACGGCGATGAACTGCCAGCCGTCGGCGATCCGCGACCGGGCCTCCTCGACGCTGAAGGTGTGGATGCCGGGGGCGATGCCGAGCCGCTTGCAACCGGCCAGGACGTCGGCCAGGGCTTGCCGGAACGCTTCGGGGGAGGGCGGCCGGCCCGTCGCGTCGCGCATGCTGGCGGCCAGGTCGTTGGGGCCGACGAAGACGGCATCGACACCGGGCGGGCCGTAGACGTGGTCGAAGTTCCGCACCGCGTCGATGTGTTCGCACTGGAGGATGACGGCGATCTCGTCGTCGGCGTGGGCGTAGTAGTCGGCCGGGGTGGCGGCGAAGTTCAGGGCGTGGACGCTGCCGCCCACCGAGCGGTTCCCCCGGGGCGGGTAGAGGCAGGCGGCCACGGCGGCCTCGGCTTCGGCCCGCGTGCAGACCATCGGCACGACGATGCCATAGCCGCCGTTGTCTAGCACCCGCTTGATGTGGTCGTGCCGGTTCGCGGGTACCCGGGCGAGCGGCACGCAGCCGGCGTCGGCGATGGCGGCCATCATGTGCGTCATCGTCTCGACGCCGACCAGGGAGTGTTCCACGTCCACGGTCAGGTAGTCGAAGCCCAGCCGGGCCAGGAAGCGGGCGGCCGTGATGCTGCCGAGCGACAGCCAGGTACCGACGACCGGTCGACCCGCCCGCAGCAGTCGCTTCACGGCGTTCGGTCGCATGGCGTGCGTCTCCACGGGCCGGGTGCGCTTTTTCGGGTCAGCTCGCGGCGTGGCGGCCGGACGTTGTTCCAGGTGCGGACATCACGGGTGCGGACAGCGCAGGTGCAGACATCGTAGCCCGGTCCGGTCGGGCTGCCCAGCCCGGTCGGGCTGTCCAGCCCGCCGCTCAAGTCGCCTTCTGGTCCTGGCCGATACTTCCCTCACAACTCTCCCGTTCGTTGAGGTACCGGATGAAGCGGCTCGACGAGTTGCGGCGGCGGCTCACGCGGGGGGCGACGGTCACGGCCCTGCGGCTGGCCGGAACCCTCGGCTGCGGTCCGAGCCGTTCGCTGGGGGTCATGGTCGGTCGGCTCGCCTACTGGCTACCGGTCCTGCGGCAGCGACTGACGGAGAACCTTCGGGCGGCCGGCATGGACGCTTCCGACGCCACCGTCAGGGCCTACTTCCGCCGGCTCGGGCTGTGGATCGGGCATAGCCTCGGCGTCTTCGGGGCGGGGCTCGACCGGTCCCTCGTTCACACCCAGTTCGATCTCGACCCCGACACGGTCCACCACCTCGACGAGGCCGTGGCCAAGGGCAAGGGGGTGGTAATCGCGGCCCCGCACCTGTTCTGCCACGAGATCGGGGCAGCCCTGATCCACCGCCGCCACCCGTTGACGGCCCTGGTACGCGAGAGCAAGGACGCGGTCTGGGCGGCGATCAAGCAGAGGTGGTATGGCGAAGCCCTGGGGCTGAACACGGTGCTGCGGCCCCGCAAGGGTTCGACCGCCGGCGACATCGCCGCCTTGCTCCGCGTGCTGCGTTCCGGTCAGGTCCTCGGGATTACACCGGACGTGCCAACGTCGCGGACGTCGGGTCTGCCCGTCACCCTCTTCGGTCGCACCGTTCATCTGTCGCCGGGCATGATCGTGCTGGCGATGCGGTCGGGGGCACCGCTCATCACGGTCGGCGGCCGCTGGTTCACGGACCCGGCGGTCCCGACCCGCGAGCGGGGCCGTGTCACTTTTTCCCCGCCCCTGGAGTTGCCCCGGGGCGGACGCGAGGAGGCCCTTCGCGACGGCCTGCAGCGGTGGTGTTGGCAATTCGAGGCGGACCTGCGGCGGTCCCCGGCCGACTGGCTCTTCTGGCTCGATAAGGCGTGGACGCGGGTCCTGCGGCAAGCGCCGGTCACCCCGGAAACCGGGAGGGCGGCATGAACGTCCTCATCCTCGTCTCGATGGCCTTAGCCGGGTTCCTGGCCCTGTGGGTGGCGCAGGTCGTGTTGCTCGTCCTCGGCGGCGAGCCGTGGCCGTGGCGGAAGTGGCCGTTGCGGCACCGCTGCGAGAAGACCCTGGTCCGCTGGGGCATGAAGGCCGCCCTGCAGGGGGTACTGCTGGCCTTGCTCTTCGGCTTCCCGGCGGTGATCGGCGAGGACCCGATCGACTACCACCGCGACCGGTTGCACCCGGCGAACTGGTGGCTGTTCGGCGGTATTCTGCTCTCGGCCGTGCTGGCCATGTGCCCGATGTTTTTGCTGAACGTGCTGTTCGGCTGGGTGACGGTCGCCCCGCACTACGACACGGCCCGGTCGGTGAAAAAGCTGGCCCGCTGCCTGATCACGCCCGTACCGCTCGCCTTCGTCGAGGAGGCCCTGTTCCGGGGCGTGGTGCTGGATACTCTCTTGCGGGCGCTGCCGGGTCGAGCGGGAATGGTCCTTGCCGTGCTGCTGGGGGCGGCGATCTTCGCGGCGGTCCACTTCTTCCGGCCCCAGAAGCGGGTCCTGTTGCCCGCCTTGGGGCTGTTCGGCCTGGGTGTGATCCTCGGCTCGGCCTACATCCTGGGTGGCTACTCGTACTGGCTGCCCGTGGCCATCCATGCCGGCGGCGTCGTCTTCATCCAGGTCTCGCGGCCGTTCGTCGAGTACAAGGGGCCGCCCTGGCTGGTCGGCTATTCGTCGTACCCGATCTGCGGGCTTCTGGGCGTGACGAGCATGGCCCTGTACGTCCTTGGTCTGGGGCTGTGGCTTTCCGGCGGGGTGTGACCAGCCAGCCGGGAAGACGCGCCACGGCGTCCGGGGGGAGCGGCGACGGGGTTCGCGTGATTTTTCTTCGGCGAGCGGCGGCCGTGAGGCCGCCGGTTGCCGCGGCGACCGGGGTGGAGCGGCGACCTGACGGTTCGCCGCTCGTCGGGTTCGCCGCTCGTTTCGTTCGCGTGCGGCGTCGGCCGTTCCGCCGCGCGCAATCCCTTTTCCCCGCACATTCGTCTAGAACAGTAAGTACGGTGCGTGACGCGCCGTTCCTCTCCGTTCGCCTCACGGGATGTTCGCCATGACCCGACAGAAACGCTTGGCCGCTCTCGGTGCCTCCTTAGCCTTCATGGCCGTCGGTATCGCTCTGGTCATTTCGGAGTACACGGCCGCGCAGCAATCCCGCGAGCAGTTGTGGAAGAAGGTGGCCGAGGCCGACGCCAAGGGCTTGCCCCGCAGCGGCATTGCCGCCCTGGAACCGATCATCGAGGGGGCCATGAGGGACAAGGCGTATCCCGAGGCGATCAAGGCCATCGCCAAGAAGATCAGCCTGGAGGGGAACATTGAGGGGAACAAGCCGGAGGAGAAGATCACCCGGATGCAGGCCGCCATCGCCCAGGCCCCGGCCGAGATGCACCCGGTCCTCAACGCCATTCTTGCCCACTGGTACTGGCACTACTTCCAACAGAACCGCTGGCGGTTCGTGCAGCGGACGCGGACCGGCGAAAGCCCCGGCGACGACATCCAGACCTGGGACCTGCCGCGGATCTCTGCCGAGATCGATAAGACGTTCGAGAAGGCCGTCGCCGCCGAGAAGGAACTGCAACAGACCCCCATCGCCCGTTATGACATCCTGCTGGAGAAGGGCACGATCCCGGACAAGTACCGGCCCACCCTGTACGACTTCCTCGCCTTCGAGGCCCTGAGCTTCTACGCCGCCGCCGAGCAGGTGAGGCCCCGGCCGCAGGATGCCTTCGAGCTTTCGGCCGACTCCCCGGTCTTCGACCCCGCCGAGAAGTTCCTCGCCTGGGAGCCGAAGACCACCGACCCGACCGACCGCACCGTCAAGGCCGTCAAGCTGTTCCAGAAGCTGCTCGCCTTCCACAAGGCCGACCAGGATCCCTCGGCGTTCCTCGATGCCGACCTGCACCGCCTCCGCTTCGGCTGGAACAAGGCCGTCGGACCCGACAAGAACGAGCGGTACAAGGCCGCCCTGACGGCCTTCGCCCGGGCCAACGACGGGCACGAACTCTTCGCGATGGCCCAGTACCAACTGGCCGGCGTCATCCGGGACGAGGGCGACCTGGTGAAGGCCCGTGAGGTCGCCCTGGCCGGGCTGAAGGCCTTCCCCGACAGCCCCGGCGGCAAGCTCTGCCACAACCTGGTGCAGGACATCGAAGCCAAGTCGTCGGGCGTCACCACCGAGCGGGTCTGGGCCGACCCGCTCCCCGCCATCCGGGTGAACTACAAGAACGTCACCAAGGTGTACTTCCGTGTGGTGCGGGGCGACTACGCCAAGAACCTGAAGCGGGCCTCTTGGCACCCCGAGTACCTGAACGAGGACGAGGTCGCCGCACTCCTCTCCCACGACCCGGTCGTGAGCTTCGAGCACGACCTGCCCGCCACGCCGGACTACAAGCTGCGGACCGAAGCGGTCCCGGCCCCGAAAGGCTTGAAGGCGGGCTTCTACTACCTGCTCGCCAGCCACGACCCGAATTTTGCCGGAGGCGACACCGGCCCGGTGAGCTACACCAGCTTCTTCGTCGCCGACCTGGCCCTGGTGGACCGGCGGGACTACGGCTCGGCCGTGGCCGCCGGGCAGGTGCTGACCGCCACCGGCGGCGAGCCGGTCGAGGAGGCCACGGTCCAGCTCTGGCACCGTCAGAACAACGGCGGCTGGGAGGCCGGGGAAGTCGGACTGACCGATAAGAACGGGCTGTACCGCCTCCCGGTGCCCCGCGGCCGGGCACACCTCGTGGTCGTGACTCACGAGGGGCAACTCCTGGCCAGCGCCAACCAGGGATACCTCGGCGGCGAAATCCACGCACCCCGGCCGAGCGCCTCAGTCGTCTTCTTCACCGACCGCTCCCTGTACCGCCCCGGCCAGACGATCTCGTTCAAAGGGATCGTCTTCCGCACCGACCCGGCCAACGACAAGTACGAGGTGCTGCCGAACCATGCCGTCGTGGTGCAGTTGACCGATGTGAACGGCCAGGAGGTCGCCCGGCTCGACCTGAAGAGCAACGACTACGGCTCGATCTCCGGCAGCTTCACCGCCCCGCGGGACCGCCTCACCGGCCGGATGCGGATCGCGGCGGTCGGCATCCCCGGCGGCACCGCCGTGAACGTCGAGGAGTACAAGCGACCGAAGTTCAAGGTCGAGGTCGAGGCCCCGAAGGACGCCTTCAAGCTGAACGACACCGTGCGTGTCCCCGGCAAGGCGGTGCAGTACAACGGCGTGCCGGTCGGCCTGGCCAAGGTCGCCTACCGCGTCACCCGCGAGGTCCGCTACCCCGACTGGTTCTTCGAGTTCTGCTGGTGGCGGCCGGTCCCCACCCGTCCCGCCCAGGAGATCGCCAGCGGCTTCGTGACCACCGAACCCGACGGCAGCTTCGTCATCCCGTTCGTGGCCAAGCCCGACCTGACCGTGAACCCGAAGGATGAACCAGTCTTCCGCTACACCGTCACCGCCGACGTGACCGACACCACGGGCGAAACTCGTACCGGCACGAAGTCGGTCCAGGTCGGTTACGTCGCCCTGCGGGCCAAGATCAGCTCCGACCCCTGGCTGACCGTGGAGAAGGACGTGAAGTTCGCCCTGGAAACCACCACCCTCGACGGCGAGGGGCAGGCCGCGAAGGGGAACCTGAAGGTCTTCACCCTTAAGCAGCCCGACCGGGTCGCCCGCCCCGAAATCATGGGTCAGCACGAGTTCCCCCGGCCCCTGAGAGACGACGAGGAGCCGAAGCCCGACCCCGCCAGGCCCGTGAGCTGGGAATTGGGCGAGCAGGTCTTCGCCACCGACTTCGCCACCAACGGCAACGGCAAGGCCGACGTGGCCGTCAAGCTCCCCGCCGGCATCTACCGGGCCGTGCTGGAGACGACCGACAAGTTCGGCCAGAAGGTGGCCGCGAAGTACCAGTTCACCGTGCTGAACCCGGCCGCCGATAAGTTCGCCGTCAAGCTCCCCCACCTGGTCACGGCCCCGAAGTGGACGGTCGAGCCGGCCGAGGACTTCACCCTCCTCTGGGCCACGGGCTACGACACCGGCCGGGCCTACCTGGAGGTCGAACACCGCGGCCAGGTGATCCAGGCGTTCTGGACCCAACCGGGCAAGACCCAGGCGGTCCTGAAGCAGCCGGTCAACGAGGGCATGCGGGGCGGCTTCACCGTCCGCGTCACCCAGGTCCGCGAGAACCGGGCCTACCTGGTCAGCCGTCACGTCGACGTGCCCTGGACGAACAAGAACCTCACCGTGAAGTGGGAACGGTTCGTCTCCAAGCTCGAACCGGGTCAGAAGGAGACGTTCACGGCCGTGGTCACCGGGCCGGACGCGGCCCGGGCCGTGGCCGAGGCCGTCGCCGGCATGTACGACGCCTCCCTCGACGCCTTCCTGCCCCATGCCTGGCCCGAGCGGTTCGGCGTGTTCCGACGGGACTACACCCGGATGAACCTCGGCTTCCACAACACCGCCAAGAACCTCTCCCACTTCCGTGGCACTTGGCCCCTCGACCACAAGCCGGTTACCCTCACCTACCGCGGCTTCCCCGGCGAACTGACGACGAACTACGTCCAGTACGAGTATTTCGGTAAAGGCGGCGGTTACCTCTTCGGTTACCATGCCTGTGAGCCGGACCTGAGGTTGGCGGCCGATATGCAGGCGAGTGCCGTGCCTGACGGGGGACCGACCAACCCACGGTCCGGGGCTGTTCCCGGGAGAGGTCTCGGGGGCTTCGGCGGACAGGCGGCCGGTGTCCCGGCACCCAAGCCGAAACAGGAGGCCGATCGGAACGGCGCGGGGGACGACCGTGGTGGCCCCGGGGGTGGCAACCCGCCGCCGGCCGGTAGCGGTCCCGACCTCAACGCCGTCAGTGCCCGGCGGAACCTGAACGAGACGGCCTTCTTCTTCCCGCACCTCCTGACCAACGCCGAGGGCGAGGTCCGCATCGAGTTCCAGGTGCCCGAAGCCCTCACGAAGTGGAAGCTGATGGCCTTCGCCCATGACAAGGCCCTACGGAGCGGCTACCTGCAGGCCGAGGTCGTCACGGCCAAGGACCTGATGGCCCAGCCGAACCCGCCGCGGTTCCTCCGCGAGGGCGACGTGCTGGAGTTCACCGCCAAGGTGAGCAACCGCGGGCCGACCCGGCAGAAGGGGCAGGTGAGACTGACCCTGGCCGACGCCCGCACCGGTAAGCCGCTCGACGCCGAGTTGGCCAACACCACCCCGCTCCAGGGCTTCGACCTGCCGGCCGGGGAGTCGCGGTCGTTCGCCTGGCGGCTCACGGTGCCCGACGGCGTCGGGCCGCTCAGCTACAAGGTCGTCGCCGCCGCCGAACGCCACTCCGACGGCGAGGAGGGCGTGATCCCCGTCCTGTCCCGCCGCGTCCTGGTCCAGGAGTCGCTGCCGCTGCCGATCCGCAACCCCGGCAGCAAGAACTTCGACTTCGCCAAGCTCCGCCTCTCGGGCAACAGCGACACCATCCGCCACCAGCAGTTCACCGTGCAGATGGTCAGTCAGCCGGCCTGGTACGCGGTCCTGGCCCTGCCGTACCTGATGGAGTACCCGCACGAGTGCAGCGAGCAGGTGTTCAACCGCCTCTACGCCAACAGCCTGGCCCGGCACATCGCCAACAGCGACCCGAAGATCCGCAAGATCTTCGACCTGTGGAAGGGGACCGACGCCCTCGACAGTCCGCTCGAAAAGAACGCCGACCTCAAGAGCGTGTTGCTGGAAGAAACCCCCTGGGTCCGGCAGGCGGTGAGGGAAGGCCAGGCCCGCAAGAACCTCGGCATCCTCTTCGACGACAACCGCCTCAACGCCGAGATCGCCGCCCTCACGCACAAGATCGCCCGGATGCAGAACCCGGACGGCTCCTGGCCGTGGTTCCCGGGCGGCCCCGGCAACGACTTCATCACGCTGTACATCACCACCGGCTACGGCCGCCTGCGCCACCTGGGCGTGAAGATCGACACCGCCCCCGCCGTCGTGGCACTCGACCGCCTCGACGACTGGGCCGACCGACTCTACCAGCACGCGCTCAAGAACAAGCCCGACGAGAACCACCTCAGCCCGATCATCGCCCTGTACCTGTACGCCCGCAGCTTCTTCCTGGCCGACAAGCCCGTGCAGAACCCGCACCGGGCCGCCGTCGATTACTGGCTCGGCCAGGCCCAGAAGCACTGGCTCAAGCTTGCCGACCGCCAGTCGCAGGCCCACCTCGCCGTCGCCCTCAAACGCTTCGGGGACAAGGAAACCCCCGCCGCCGTCATGAAGTCGATCAAGGAACGCGCCGTCTCCAACGAGGAGATGGGCATGTTCTGGCGCGACCTGGAACTGTCCTACTCCTGGTTCCGTGCCCCGATCGAGACCCAGGCCATGATGATCGAGGCGTTCGACGAGGTGGCCAACGACGCCCAGGCCGTCGAGGACTGCAAGGTCTGGCTGCTCAAGATGAAGCAGACCACCGACTGGAAGACGACCAAGGCCACCGCCGACGCCATCTACGCCCTGCTGCTCCGCGGCGACAACCTCCTCAAGTCTGACGCCCTCGTCGAGGTGACGGTCGACAATCAGCTCATCAGGCCCGAAAAGGTCGAGGCCGGTACCGGCTTCTACGAGCAGAAGTTCCTGCGGACCGAGGTCAACCCCTCGCTCGCCACCATCACGGTCAAGAAGACCGACCCGGGCGTGAGTTGGGGCAGCGTCCACTGGAGCTACCTCGAAGACATCTCCAAGGTCACCCCGCACGAGGACACCCCGCTTCGGCTCGAAAAGAAGCTCTTCAAGCGGACCTACGAGAAGGCCGGACCGACCCTCACGCCCATCAAGGACGGCGACACCGTTGCCGTGGGCGACGAGGTCGTCGTCCGCATCGTCTTGCGGACCGACCGCGACCTGGAGTACGTCCACCTCAAGGACCACCGCGGCAGCGGCACCGAGCCGGTGAACGTCCTGAGCCGGTACCGATACCAGGACGGCCTGGGTTACTACGAGAGCACCAAGGACACGGCCAGCCACTTCTTCATCGACTATCTGCCCAAGGGCGTCTACGTCTTCGAGTACGCCGTGCGGGTGCAGCACCGCGGCAGATACCCGACCGGCTACGCCAACGTCCAGTGCCTGTACGCCCCGGAGTTCAACAGCCACTCCGAGAACATCACCCTCAACGTCGCCGGCGGCTGACGCCCTGCCGATCCCGCGGCTGACGTCCTACCGGTGACAGCGGAGCGGTAACCAGATGAGCTTGGCGCACGGCCCGGGTCGGATCGGCCCCGACCCGGGCGCTGGCGTGGGGGCTGTCCGGTCGGCCGACGCCCCGTCGCCCTGACGGCCCCGTCGCCCTGCCGGCCCCGTAGTCCTATTGGTCCCGCTGTCCTGGTCTGACTGCCTTGCTCGCCCGGTTGTCCTGCCGGCCCCGCTGGACCAACCGACCCCCGACCCGGTTAACGTCTGGCACATCCCCCGAGCATCGGGTACGATCGATCCAGGTTGTCATTTCATCTTTCATCGGCGTTCGCGGAGCCGTTGATGTCCGTCTCATACGAGTGTCCGGCTTGCAGTTCCAAGCTCAAGTCGCCCAACCCCATCCCGGCGGGCAAGTCGATCAAGTGCCCGAAGTGCGGCGCGACGTTCACCCCCGAGCCGGCGGCGGGAACCCCGGCCGGGGCAGGACCGGGGACCCTCAAGTTCGCCGACGACGATGACGGCCCCCGGAAGGCGGCCCGCCCGGCCCAGTCCGTGGCCGCCAAGTCCGCGGCCTCCCAGCCGGCGGCCTCCCGGTCGGCGGCGGCCAAACCCGCGCCGGCCAAGCCCCCCGAGACGAACAAGCAGGATGCCGCCCCCGCCCCCCGCAAGTCCCCCTTCGCCGACGACGACGACGAGTCCGACGAGTCGATCAAGAAGGGCTACTCGGTCCTGTACGAGACCGAGGCCGAGAAGGAGGAGGCCGACAAGAACAAGCCGAACTTCCTGGAGGTGCAGGACAAGTTCAAGCGGAGCGCCCGCGGCCCGGCCATGTCGTTGCTGGTCATGCCGAGCAACCTCCTCATCGGCGAAGGCTTGCTCACGGTCATCGCCGCCATCTACATCTTCATCGCCGGCATGTGGCCTCTGGTCTTCAACGACGCCCCGCCGGGCGAGGAGGAACTCGAAGAAGCGCTCATGCAGATGGTGCTCGGGGTGGTAGTCTTCTTCTGGGGGGCGATGGTCTGCTTCGGGGCCAGCCAGATGCAGGAACTCACCTCCTACCCCTGGTCGATGGTCGGTGCCATCATGGGCATCCTGCCTCTGCTCGTCGGCATCTACGCCATCGTGATGTTGCAGAACCCGAAGGTGAAGGCCGGCTTCGAGGAGACGGAGGGCGGGCCGGACGACGACGACGAGGACGACGACAACGAGGACGACGAATGACTGCCAAATCCGAACCGTCGGAGAGCGACGCCGAGCTGCTCGGCCGCTTCCGGGCCGGTGACGCCGCCGCCCTGGAGGTGCTGCTGGGCCGCTACGAAGGACCGGTCTACCGCTTTCTCTTCGGCTTCCTCCGCGACCACCACGCGGCCGAGGACGCCCTCCAGGACACCTTCGTGCAGGTCCTCCGCCACGCCGACACCGTCGCGCCGCAGGCGTTCCGCGGCTGGTTTTTCACGGTCGCCTACCGACAGGCCCTGTTGCTGAAGCGGAAGGCGAGGCGAGAGCCGGACCCCGCCGACGAGTCGGTCCTGCTCGGCGTCATCGGGGGCTTACCCGCCGACGAATCGGCCGGTCGCTCCGACGACGCCCGGGCGGTGCGCGAGCTGCTCGGCCGCCTGCCCGAGCCGCAGCAGGCGGTGATCGTGGCCCGGGTCTACGAGGGCAAGACGTTCCGCGAGGTCGCCCGCAGCCTGGGTTGCCCGCTGAACACGGCCCTGGCCCGCATGCACGAGGGGTTGAAGAAGCTTCGCCAACTCTGGGAGGCACGTTATGCCTGACGGTCTCCGCCCCCCCGAACCGACGCTGCAGGCGATCGCCCTGAGGTATGCGGCCGGCGACCTCGGCCCGGACGAGGCAGCCGCCTTCGAGGCCCGCCTGGCCACCGACCAGGACGCCCGCGACGCCCTGAGTGAGGCCGTCCGCCTGTCGGCCGCCGCCTTGGGTCAGGAACCACCGCGGCCCAGCCCGTCGCTGCGCTCGGCGATCCGGGACCGACTCCTGGGCCGGTCCCCGGCGTGGTTCGCCCGTCGCCTCTACCGGGGTCACCCGCTCCTGTGGGCCGGTCTCGGCTCGGTCGTCGTCGCGGCCGCCTGCCTCGTGGCCCTGTCCCTTGCCGACCCCGCCGAACTCCGGGGCGAGGCGGAAGAACCGGTCGTTTCCCCCCGACCCGTGCCGCCGGCCCCTGCCGATCGACGGGCGGAGCCGGTCAGCAACCCGCGGGAGCCTGAAGCGGTGGCCCACGCCGAGCCGCCCCCCGCTTCTGCTGCGGAAACCGAGGCCGTCGGGCCGACCGTGGCGGAGATCTGGGCCGAGTGGAGCACCCAGGAACACGTCGAAAAGGCCCACGAAGACGAGATCCGCTGGCGGCAGAAGATGCAGAACATGCCGGGCTTGCCGCTCGGTCGCGGCCTCTCGACCGGCGACACGCCAGCCCCTTGAACCCTGAACGATGACGATTTTCCCGCCGGGAAAGGACTTCGCCATGCCCCCGTTGGCCCGAGTCTTGCTGGCGCTCGTTCTGGCGGCCGGGGAACTGCTCGCCGCCACCGCCGACCCGCTCCCGCGGTTCACCGAGGAGCGCGAGGCCGCCGCGCTGCACTTCGTTCGCAAGCACTGCCCCGAACTCGTGCCGCTCCTCGAGGACCTCAAGAAGACCAACCGGGCCGCCTACGAGCTGCAGATCCGCGAGACCTTCCAGATCACCGAACTTCTGGCCGACCTCCAGTCCGATCAGAAGCGGTACGAGCTGGAACTGCAGATCTGGAAGACGGAGAACAAGGCGCTGGTCCTGGTGGCCCAACTCGCCACGCCGAAGGAGGAAGCCCGCAAGGACATCGAGGAACAACTCCTCCGCCTCGCCTGCGAACTCACCGAGTACGAGGCCCAGGCCCTCGAACACCGGGCCGCCCTGCTCCAGACCGAACTCGCCCTGACTAAGGACGAGATCGCCCGCTACCGCGACAACTTCGACCGGATCGCCAAGGAGCGTTTCGAGTCGTTGCTCGAGAAGGCCCGCAAGCGGAAGCCGTGACGGGCACCCTCAACGACCGAGGACCGACGCTTCAGCCCGAGTAACCGACCCGGCACCGTCGCGTGCCGGGGGCCGCCTGTCGGTAATGTGTGCCGGGGGTCGTGTGCCGGGGGCCGCGTGCCGGGGGCAGAAGAGAGGGCCTGTGAGAGGGCCGGAGAGACGGCCTGCTGCACAGGGCGCTGACTCGCTCGACTGCCACCCCACTCACTCGGGGTAGCGGAGCTTGCGGTCGGGGTCCGCGAAGCGGGCATAGAGGGTCTGCGGCCCCTTCCCCGTGACCACGATCGTGAGCGTCTGTTTGCCCGCGGGCAGGTGGACGTCGAAGGTGTCGCGGTCGGGCCGCACGTCCTTGCCGGCACCCTTCCCGGTACCGATCGTCTGGCCGTTGAGCCGCACCTCGTAATCCCCGCTCGAACCCACCAGAAGCCGGGTCTTCAGGCCGGGGGAGATGACCTCGGCCTCGACGACGGTGGGGGCTCCCTGGGTGTCCGGGAGGGTCAGGCGGCCCGGCACGCCGACCGAGAGCTTCGTCCCGTTCACCGTCACCTCGGTCAGGAAGGGGTTGGCCATGAGGTAACGGACGAGGTCGCGGAAGTCCTGCGGGGTCATGTTGTACCCGAGCCCCTCGGGCATCAGAGACTTCTCGGCCACCCGCACCTCGGCCACGTTGGTCTTGCGGATCGTCTTGAAGGCGGCCCCTTCGAGCTTCAGGGTGATGGTGTTGTCGTCTTCCTCGGCGAGCAGGCCCTGGTAGATCACGTCGTCGTTGGTGCGGACGGTGCGGACGAAGTACGGGGCACCGATGACGCGGTTGGGGTCGAGGACGTTGACGAGGATGTACTCGATGTCGCGGCCGGCCCCTTCCAGCGCGGGGCCGACCTCGTTCCCCTTGCCGTCGAACTTGTGGCACTTGCCGCAGTTGTTCTCGAAGACCTTGCGGCCGCGCTCGAACGAGGCGGGGGCTTCGTAGAGCGACTCGCGGGTCTTGTCGATGAGTTTGGCGAGGTCGGCGGGCGTCTGCCGGGTACGGCCCCAGGCCTTCTCGATGAGCGAATTCAGCTCGCGGTCGTTGAACGCCTGGATGCGCAGGATGGCGTTGTCGGTCACGTCGGCCCGGTCGATCGTCTTGTCGGCCAGGGCCGTGAGGAGTGCCCGGGCCCACTCCTTGCGGGCGGCCAAGGTGTTGACGACCTCGGCCCGCACGACCGGCGGGTAGTCCTTCCAGGAGCCGAGGAGTTCGGCCGCGAGCTTCGGGCTGTCGAACACCGCCAGGGTGCGGGCGGCTTCGACGCGGACCAAGTCGGAGCCGTCCTTGCGGACGACGTTCAGGAGCAGCGGGATCGTTTCCGGAGCGCGGATGGCGGCGAGTTGGCGGACGGCTTCGGCCCGGGCCTCGTTGGTGAGGTGGACGCTGCTGACGGCCTCGACGGCCCGCTTGAGGGCGGCCGGGTCGCGGAAGCTGACGGCGAGCCGGTTCGCCAGTGCGACGAGCTTGGGGTTGTTCTCGCGGGCGATCTCGGCCTGGAGGGCGGCCCAGCCGGCGGGCGGCGGTACGGTCTGCTTCTCCAGCGCGATCGCCAAGCCGTCGAGGGCCTTCTCGCGGCTATTCACGTCCCGGAGTTTGGCCACGAAGTCGATGCAGAGTTTGAGGTCGTCGGGCCTGCCCGTGGCGACGAGCCGGCGCATGACCTTCGGCACGATCTGGTCGCGGACGAAGATGTTGTCCGGTGCCTGCTCGGCGAGCCAGGCGAGTTCGACTTCGACCGGCGAGCCGGCACCGTCGGGTGCCGGGTTCTTCCCGCCACCCCCGCCCTGACGGGCGGGGCTTGCCAGAACCTTCTCGTAGGCGATCCACACCAGTTGCGGGATGACCGGGTCCTTCGCGTCCTCCTTGTGGGCCATCAGGGCGCGGACTAGCGGCGTCACGTCGTGCGTGTCGGCAAGGCGGAACGCCGCGGAAGCGAGTTCGCGGCGTGTTGTTGAGGACGCCGCGCGTTCCGCAATCCGGGCGAAGCCGGCCACGGTCTGGGCGGTCGCATGTCCCGACTCGGCGATGAGGCGAACGTACCAGCCGAGGAGTTCCGGCGGGGCATCCTTGACCCCGGGAAGGTCGGGTCGGAAGTCGGCGACTTGCCGGGCCGAGAGGGCATCCACGGCCTGGGCCAACCATGCCTTGCGGGAACCCGGCAGGAGGTCGATCCCGGCCTGGCGAACCTGAGCGATGCTCGGCTTGCGGTCGGCCGGCAGTTCCTGGAGCAGTCGCAGGGCCGTCCGCCAGCGGTAAGGGTCGGTCGCGGCGGCGGCGGCGAGGAGTCCGGGGGCATCGAGGCGGCTCAGGTCCTCCGCCTTCTTCAGCTTCGTGCCCTTCAGTTGGATGCGGTAGACGCGCCCCCTCTCGTAGTCCCAGGCGTCGGGGTGGGTCTGGTGGCAGGGGTGCTGGTCATGCCAGTCGATCAGGTAGATGTCGCCGAGCGGGCCCCACTTCAGGTTGATCGGGCGGAAGTTCCTGTCGCCGCTCTGCAGGAAGTCGTCGCCGCGGCTGGCCGTGAACGTCGAGCCGTTGGGCTTCAAGATGTTCTGCTTGATGCTGCAGCCGTGGATGCTGCCGAAGATCACGCTGTTGCGGAACCGCTCCGGCATGTGCGGCACGTCGAGGCTGATCAACCCGGCATGCGCCCAGCCCGATTCCTTGTGGAAGGTGTGGTCGCAGATCTCGTTCAGGTAGCCGTAGACGTGTGGGTTGAAGCTCGCCCCGGCCTGCCGCTTGTAGATGCCGCCGGGAACGATGTGGTACAGGTGCGGGATGACGCAGCAGCAGAGGATGAATTGCCCGTCGCTGTTGCGCCAGTCCATGCCCCAGGGGTTGCTGGTGCCCTCGGCGAAGACTTCGAAGACCTTCCGCCGGGGGTGGTAGCGCCACACGGCGGCGTTCATGCGGGTGACCGGACCGTCGAGTGATTGCACGTTACTCTGCGTGAAGACGCCGTGCAGGCCGTAGAGCCAGCCGTCTGGTCCCCACTGGAAGGTGTTGAGCGTCTCGTGCGTGTCCTGGCTGCCGAAGCCCTTGAGCAGCACCTCGAACTTGCCGGGCTTGTCGTCTTTGTTCTCGATGAACCACAGGTACGGGGCGGCCCCGACGAACACGCCGCCGTAGCCCACCTCGATGCCGGTGCACAGGTCGAAGGCCCCCAGTCCGGCCCGCTTCCGCTCCTCGGGCACGGGGAAGTCTTTGCCGTCGGCGAAGACCGTCCGCTTGTCGGCCACGCCGTCACCGTCGGTGTCTTCCAGAATGACGATGCGGTCCCGTGGGGCCTTGCCCTTGGGAGTCCGCTTGGGGTACTCGAAGCACTCGACGACCCAGATGCGGCCCTTCTCGTCGATCGTGAAGGCGACGGGGTTAGTGACAAGCGGCTCGCCGGCGAAGAGCTTGACCTCGAACTCCTCGGGGACCTTGAACCGGGCGACCGTCTCCTCGGGCTTGAGGTACGGCTGTCCTGACGCCTTGGTGTTGTCGAAGCCGTATTCCCGTTGGGCCAGGACGCGGGCGGGAGGGGTCAGCCCCCCGAGAACGGCGACGAGGGTGAGGGTGAATGCGAGGGAGGTTCGCATGGGGAGTCTCGTAATAGTCGCGGGGCGAGTACTTGAGTCGAGCAGTTCAAAAAACTCAGAAAAACCAGGCCGGCGAGCAACCCGGCAGGAGGCGGGGGTAGCCACGCGCGCGGAGGCTGAAGCTGATGTTATCGCCCGACAGGTGGGATGCAAACGGCGGCCTGCGGTTACTAGCATAGTTTCAAACCCGAGCGGTGCCGGCAGCCGAACATGAACAACACGCAATCGACGGAACTGATCTTTGAACTGTCTCGTCCCGGCCGGCGGTGTCATCGTCTACCGGCCTGCGACGTGCCGGCCGACGTGCCTTTGTCGTCGCTGATCCCGGCGGAACACCTGTCGGCCGCGCCACCGCCGCTGCCCGAGGTCGGCGAGATCGACGTGACGCGGCATTATGTCAACCTCTCGACCCGGAACATGTGCATCGACACCAACTTTTACCCGTTGGGGTCCTGCACGATGAAGTACAACCCGAAGCGGCACGAGCGGTTCGCGGCGTTCCCCGGCTTCGCGGCCCTGCACCCGCTGCAGGACGATGACACGACGCAGGGGATGCTGGAGTTGCTTTATGAGATGCAGCAATTTCTGGCGGAAATCTCGGGGCTGCCGGCCGTCTCCCTCCAGCCCGCCGCCGGGGCCCAAGGGGAACTGACGGCCCTGTTCGTCGCCGCCGCCTACTTCCGGGACACCGGGCAGACGTACCGTCGCAAGGTACTCGTCCCCGACTCGGCCCACGGCACCAACCCGGCCTCGGCCGCCCTGGCCGGCTTCGACACCGTCACGATCCGCAGCGGTGCCAACGGCCTGGTCGACCTCGACGACCTGAAGGCCAAACTCGCCGACGACGTGGCCGTCTTCATGATCACCAACCCGAACACCCTCGGGCTGTTCGAGACGCAGATCCGCACGATCACCGACCTGTTGCACGGCGTCGGAGCCCTCGTCTACCTCGACGGGGCCAACATGAACGCGATCCTGGGGATCACCCGGCCGGGCGACTTCGGGGCCGACATGCAGCACTACAACGTCCACAAGACGTTCACCGGGCCGCACGGCGGGGGAGGCCCCGGGTCCGGTCCGATCGCCGTCCGCGACTTCCTGGCCCCCTACCTACCCGTGCCGGTCGTGGTCAAGCAAGGCGACCGTTACCGCCTGGATTACGACCGGCCCAAGAGCATCGGCCGGGTGCGGACTTTTTTCGGCAACGTCGGCATCTTGTTGCGCGGCTATTGCTACATCCGCACGCTGGGACCGGACGGGCTGAAGGAGGTCAGTGAGCAGGCGGTGCTGAACGCCAACTACCTGCGGGCGCGTGTCGCCGAGGGCTACGAGGTGCCGCACCCCGGCCCCTGCATGCACGAGTTCGTGGCCAGTGCCCGCAACCTGCTCCGGGAGCGGAAGGTGCGGGCGATGGACGTGGCCAAGCGGTTGCTCGACTACGGGTTCCACGCCCCGACGGTGTACTTCCCGCTGGTCGTGCCGGAGGCCCTGATGATGGAGCCGACCGAGACGGAGAACAAGGCCACGCTCGACGCCTTCGCCGATGCCCTGTTGACGATCCGGGGTGAAGACCCCGAGTTGCTCCGCACGGCCCCCCACACGCACGTCATCAGCCGGCCTGACGAGGTGAAGGCGGCCAAGGAACCGGTCCTGCGCTGGGTCGGTCCGGCCTCTAGCTGAGGCCCGGTGTCGCGCCTGAGACGCGGTCCGGGGCGGAGGCCGCGCCTGGGGACTGAGCTGGGGACAGAGCCACCCCTGGGGGCTGCCGCCCCGTGCATCAGCCGAGGCGGAAGGCGGCGACGGTGCCGGCCCCGCTCCCGGCCGCCAGGAACTGATCGTCGCGGCTCCAGGCCAGTGTCGAGGCCTCGCCCGACGGGAAGCGGTACCGGCCGACCTCGGGGCGGCGGGCGGCGGGCTGCCAGAGGACCACCTGCCCGTCGGTGGCGGCGGAGGCCAACAGGAACCCGCGCCACTGGTTGGCGAGGGCGAGCAGGCGGCTGTCGTCGGCATGGCCCCGCAGCATGTGCGGCTGGGAGCCTTCCGGCCCACGAGGTCCGGCCAGGGTGTCCCAGACGACGACGGCCGGACCGCCGCCGGTGGCCAGGTATCGCGAGGTCGGGTCCCAGCTCAGTTCGCGGACCTTGGTGCGGTAGCCCCACATCTGCAGGTCGTCGGCGGTGTCGTAGTACCAGAAGTGAACGGTCGCGTCCTGATTGCCGTGGGCCAGGATGCGGCCGTCCGGGCTCCAGGCCAGCGCCAGCGGCGAACCTTTCCAAGCCAGGACCTTGACGGGGGCGGTACCGGAAGCGGGGTCGTAGGTGGTGGCTGCCCCGTAGGCCAGGACGGTGAGGTGGCAGGTGCCGGGTCGCCAGGCGAGGTCGGTGACGGAGCCGGCCTGGGGGGGCAACTCGCGGATCAGTTCGCCGCCGGCCGTCCAGACCCGGGCCTTCTTGCCGGCGGCCGTCGCCAGGTACTGCCCCGAGGGGTGCCAGACGGCCTTCTCGGCCCAGGCCGCCCCCGCCTCGAGCGTGCGCAGCTCGGTTCCGTTGACACCGTCCCAGAGCCGCACCCGCCCGTCTTGCCCGACCGAGGCCAGGATGTCGCCGCCCGGCTGCCAGGCCAACGCCGCCGTGCCGAAGCCGTGCCCTTTCAGCTCCCGGGTCAACCGACCGGTGCGGGCATCGAAGACGCTGATCGGCCCGCTCACGGCGGCGGCCGCGACCAACGTCCCGTCCGATGACCAGGCCAGTCCGATGACGTGATCGGCCAGGGTCGCCTGCCACAGCGGCCGGAGCGGCTTCTCGGACCTCCCGAAGATGTTCATACCGGGCATGGGTTGCGATCCGGGGTTCGTCGGTCGGCCGGGGCGATCAGGCGAGGCACTTCTTCAAGCCCGCTTCCAACTCGGCGCGGTCCAGATTCCGGCCGATGAAGATCAGCTTGTTCGTCCGCGGGGTCTGGCCCCAGGGCTTATCCGGGCGGCCGTCGAAGAGCATGTGGACGCCCTGGAAGACGAAGCGGTGCGGGTCGTTCTTGATGCTCAGGATGCCCTTCATGCGGAAGATGTCCGGTCCCCGGGTGCGGAGTAACTCGCTCAGCCATTTGTTCAGTTTCCCGGCATCGAGGTCGCCGTCGAGGGTGATGCCGACGCTGCGGACGGAGGCGTCGTGGGCGTGGTCCGCCGGCTCGGGAACGGTGGCGGCCGGCGTCGTGCGGTCGTGGTCGTGATCGTGTTCATGGTCGCAGTGGCCGTGCTCGTGGTCGCAGCGGGAATGGTCCGAGTGGCGGTGGTCCGAGTGGCGATCGTGTTCGTGCCGGTGGCCGGCGGCCTTCAGGAAGTCCGGCTCGCGGTCGAGAATCCGGCCCAGGTCGAAGCCCCTCACGTCGAGTACCTTATTCAGGTCGATCTCGGCCCGCGTGGTGCGGTAAACCGGGGCGACGGCGTTCAGACCGCGGATGCGTCGCTCGAGCGTGTCGAGTTCCGCGGGCGAAACCAGGTCAGACTTGTTCAGCAGCAGGACGTCGGCGAAGGCGATCTGCTCCTGCACCTCGTGCGCGGTCCAGTGGAGCAGGACGTGCTTCGAGTCGACCAGTGTGACGATGCCGTCGATGACGGTCTTGGCCCTCACCTCGTCGTCCAGGAAGAAGGTCTGGGCGACGGGTCCGGGGTCGGCCAGGCCGGTGGTTTCGATGACGATGTGGTCGAACCGGTCCTTGCGCTTCATGAGGTTGCCGATGATGCGGATCAGGTCGCCGCGGACGGTACAGCAGAGGCAGCCGTTGTTCATCTCGAAGATCTCTTCCTCGGCGTTGATGACGAGGTCCTGGTCGATGCCGATCTCGCCGAACTCGTTCTCGATGACGGCGATCCGCTTGCCGTGGTTGGCGGTCAGGATGTGGTTGAGGAGGGTCGTCTTTCCCGCCCCCAGGTAGCCGGTCAGTACGGTCACGGGGACGCGGTCGGGGGCGGCGGGCATGGCTGCTCTCGGAGTGGAACATCAGACGGGTAACGACACGATAGATTGTAGTATTCACTGAGGCCAGAAGTAGTGACCGGACCGCCGCGGGACGGTCGACGGGTGTCCCCGGACTGAACTCGTATCATTCGCCCCATGCCGATTCCGTCGGACTGCTTCAGCGTCGTCGTTCATCACCGCACGGCCGTGGCCGGTCGCTTGCCGGCCCTGACGGATTACGTCGCCCGGTCGGCCCCGGTCGTTCCCCTGAGCAGGCACCCGGCCTGGTTGAATGTGCTCCAGGCCGCCCTCGGCCACGAGCCGTATGCCGTCGAGGCCGTCAACCCGGACGGCCGCACCGTCGGCTTTCTGCCGCTCGCCTTCCTGGACACCCTGCTGTTCGGGAAGTTCCTCGTCAGTCTGCCCTACCTGAACAGTAACGGGGTCCTGGCCGACAGCGCAAAGGTCGCCCGCGGTCTGGTCACGCGGGCCGTCGCCCTCGCCGACGAATTCGACGCCCGGCACCTGGAACTCCGCCACGAGGCCGAGGTGCCGCACGACGCGCTGACGCAGTCGCTCACGACCAAGGTCCACATGCGCTTGCCGCTGCCGGCCGACGAGGAGAAGCTCTGGAAGGGGTTCGACCCGAAGGTTCGGAACCAGGTCCGCAAGGGCGAGAAGCCGGGCTTCGTCGTCCGGTGGGGAGGGGGGGAACTGCTCCCGGCGTTCCACGACGTGCTGAGCCGGAACATGCGCGACCTCGGCTCCCCGGTGTACGGCCCGGCCCTGTTCCGCGAGGTCCTCCTGACATTCCCGGCAGACGCCGAGTTGTGCGTCGTGTTCGACGGCCCGCGGCCGGTCGCCTCGGCCCTGCTGCTGCACGGCCGGGGGGTGACCGAGGTCCCGACCGCCAGTTCTCTGAAGGAGTATAACCCCACCAGCGTGAACATGCTCATGTACTGGCACCTGCTGAGGCGGGCGGTGGCGCGACGGCAGCAGGTGTTCGACTTCGGCCGCTCGACGACCGACGGGAACACGTTCCGCTTCAAGAAGCAGTGGGGGGCGGTGCCGCACCCGGCCGTCTGGCAGTACTACCTCCGCCGGGGCACGGTCGGGGAGCTGCGGCCGGACAACCCCCGCTTCCGCCTGGCCATCCGGCTCTGGAAGAAGCTGCCCCTGGCCGTCACGCGCTGGCTCGGCCCGCTCGTCGTGCGGGGTATCCCGTGACCGCACGTCGTGCGGGGTATCCCGTGACCGCACGTCGGCCGGGGCCTCGGTGAGGTGGTCCGGGGTGCTGCCGTCACTGCTGGACCGCCCCGTCACTGCTGAACTGCCGAAGCGGGCTTGCCCGACTCGCCGCGACCGGGTTGAATGCCGCCCGGTCACCGCCACGGAGGGACTGGGCCATGCGTGTCGCCGTCGTCATACCTGCTCGCTATGCGTCGACCCGGCTGCCGGGCAAGCCGTTACTCCGCGAGACCGGGAAGTACCTGATCCAGCACGTCTACGAGCAGGTGACCCGGGCGTCGTGCGTGGCATCCGTGACCGTCGCCACCGACGACGAGCGCATCGGCGAGGCGGTGCGGTCCTTCGGCGGCCAGGCCGTCCTGACACGGGCCGACCACGCCAGCGGCACCGACCGGGTCGCCGAGGTCGCCGCCGGTCTGTCGGCCGATGTGATCCTCAACGTGCAGGGCGACGAGCCGCAGGTCGAACCCGCCGCCATCGACCTGGTGGCCGGCTTGCTCGCGGACCCGACCGCGGACATGGCGACCCTGGCCGTGCCGATCCGTGACCGGGAAAGTTATCTCAACCCGAACGTGGTGAAAGTGGTCTGCGACGACCGGGGGCGGGCCTTGTACTTCTCCCGTGCCCCGATCCCGGCGGTAAGGGACGGCGAGCCGGACTTCTCGGCACGGCCGGCCCGCTTCCTGCAGCACCTCGGGGTCTATGCCTACCGTCGGGACTTCCTGCTCGGTCTCGCGCGCACCCCGCCCCACCCCTTGGAAGGATCGGAAAAACTGGAACAATTGCGGGTGTTGGCGGGCGGCGGTCTGATCCGTGTCGGCCTGGTGGCCAAGGCCCACCGCGGCATCGATACCCCGGCCGATTACGCCGAGTTCGTCCGGGAATACCGGGGCGAAGGGACGCGCCGGGCCGCATGAAGAGGTCTTCACAGACCGGGCGGCAGGCCGTGATAGGTCCGTGTGCGGCCGTCCGATATACTCTGGGCTTGTATACTCTGGGCTTGGGACGGAGCACGGCCGGGTTCGGCCCGTCGCACCGTCTGCCAGCCGAGCCATCACCAGGGCACACATGACCAAGCACATCTTCGTGACCGGGGGCGTGGTCAGCTCGCTCGGCAAGGGGCTGACCTCGGCTTCGATCGCGATGCTCCTCGAGCGGCGGGGCTTGCGGGTCCGCATGCAGAAGATGGACCCGTACCTGAACGTCGATCCCGGCACCATGTCTCCGTACCAGCACGGGGAGGTCTACGTCCTGGACGACGGGGCCGAGACCGATCTAGACCTCGGCCACTACGAGCGGTTCACCAACGCCCCGCTCAACCGCGACTGCAACTTCACCACCGGCAAGATCTACCTGTCGGTCATCGAGAAGGAACGCCGCGGCGACTACAAGGGCAAGACCGTCCAGGTCATCCCGCACGTCACCGACGAGATCAAGAACTGCATCCGCAAGGTCGCCGGGCCGGATGTCGACGTGGTCCTGACCGAGATCGGCGGCACGGTCGGCGACATCGAGGGCATGCCCTACTACGAGGCGATCCGCCAGTTCGCCCTCGACGTCGGCCGGCACAACTGTCTGTTCGTGCATCTGACGCTGGTCCCGTTCCTGAAGGCCGCCGGCGAACTGAAGACCAAGCCGACGCAGCACAGCGTCATGGAGCTGCGCAAGATCGGCATCCAGCCCGACGTGCTGATCTGCCGCACCGAGCGGGAGATCCCCGAGGGCGATTGCGAGAAGATCGCCCAGTTCTGCAACGTGGAGCGGCGGGCCGTCATCGAGGAGAAGGACAAGGAAGTCAGCATCTACGAGGTGCCGCTCGGCTTCGCCGAGAAGAAGGTCGACGAACTCATCGCCGACAAGCTCGGGCTGACCCTGCCCAACCCGATCCAACTCGACGACTGGCGGACGATGATCGAGCGGATCAAGAACCCGGCTTACGAGGTGAACATCGGCTTCGTCGGCAAGTACGTGAAGCACCGTGACGCCTACAAGAGCGTCTACGAGGCGCTCGACCACGCCGGCGTCTTCCACAACGCCCGGGTCCGGGTCACCCGCATCGACTCCGAGAAGCTCGCCGCCGAGGGGGCCGAGAAGGCACTCGCCGCCGTCGACGGGCTGCTCGTGCCCGGCGGGTTCGACAAGCGCGGCATCGAGGGGAAGATCGACGCCATCCGCTTCGCCCGGGAGACCGGGTTGCCGTTCTTCGGCATCTGCCTGGGACTGCAGTGTGCCACCATCGAGTTCGCCCGACACGTCGTCGGCCTGCCCGAGGCGAATAGCACCGAGTTCAACAAGCAGACCCCGCACCCGGTCGTCTGCCTGCTCGAGGAGCAGAGGTCCGTCACCCACCTGGGCGGCACGCAGCGGCTCGGGGCCTACCCCTGTCACCTGCTCCCCGGTAGCCGGGCCCACCAGTCCTACGGCGTCGAGGTCGTCAGCGAGCGGCACCGCCACCGCTACGAGGTCAACAACCACTACCGGGAGCTGCTCGCCTCCCACGGGTTGGTTTTCTCGGGGACCAGTCCCGACGGCGGCCTCGTCGAGGCGATCGAGCTACCCAGCCACCCGTGGTTCGTCGCCGTCCAGTCGCACCCCGAGTTCCTCTCCAAGCCGACCCGGCCCCACCCCCTGTTCCGTGACTTCATCGGGGCCAGCCTGAAACACCGCAAGGAACGCAAGGAAGAGGTCCGCAGTCGCGCGACCGCCGGCGTGGGCTGATCCGCCCGCTGCTCCGCTATGCCGCCGTTCCCGGCCCCGGCCGTCCGGCGAACCGATGGGTCAGGACTCGGTCCACGGCTTGACCGTGACGACCTCGTCACGGTACTTCGTCACGGTGCGGTGAAGCGTTCGCGGAGAAGGGTCACGGCCCGGTTCAGGCCGGCGGCCGCCTCCCGTGCCGCCCGTGCCGCTGCCGCGGGGTCCGGCTTCACGCCGAGGTCACGGACGGCGTCTCGCAGCGCGCGTTCCCCGGCGCGGAGGGCGGCCCCCAGGTTCGCCGCCTCGCGGTCGAGTGTCGGTAGCGTGGTCGGGGAGGGTCCGAGTCCGGCCACCTGACCGGCGACGGCGCGGAGCAGGGCCTCCGCCTGTTCTCGTGACGTGGCGGCGTCGTCCGGTCGGCCGGCGGTCAGCTTCCGGGCCGACTCGCCGAGCAGCTTACCCGCCTGCCTTAGGGTCTGGGCGGCCGTCGTCAGGCCCGTGCGTGTCGCCTCGTCGTCGCCGGCGTCGCGTGCCCGTGCCTCCAGGTCAGCCGCGAACTTCTCCAGCTCGTTCACGATCTCTCCGACCCGCTCGAGTTGACGGGCGGCCGCCGCAGCTCCGGGTGGGTCGATCGCCGCCAGGTCCGTGAGGATCGCCGCCTGACGGGCGGCCAGTGGCTCGTGCCCGGACTGTCGTAGTAACTCGGCAACACGTTCGGCGGCCGGACGGGCCGGCGTGGGTGCCCCGTCACGCAGGCGGTCGGCCGTGAGGCTGGCGAGGGCCGCCGCCGCGGCCAGGTCGGCCGGTGGTTCGTCGCCCGCTCGGGTCACGAGTGCCGCCACTTCTCGTGCCAGCAGTTGCTGTCGTTCGGCGAGTTCGCTCAGGGGGCGGCCGCTGGTCGGCTTCAATCGCCGCTCGACCTCGCTCGGCAACTCCGAGATCGCGCGGCGGCTCGATCGGTAATCCAGGGCCAGTCGTCGAAGTGTCGCGGCCGACGCCCGGGACGGCAGGAACGCGGAGGCGGCGGCCGGTTCCCCGCCATCGGGTTGGGGGTCGAAGGGGTGTGTCAGGTCGGCGCGGTCGGCCATGACCCCGGCGAGTTCGTCGAGGGCTTCGGCGAGGGCGGCGTGGAGCCCGGCCTGCGATTCGGGTTTGGGGTGGTCCTTGAGGGCCGTGTACAGACCGAGCAGCCGTTTCTTGCGGGCCTCGCCGTCCGGCCCGACGCGGGTGTGCAACAGTTCCTCGGCCTCACGGGCGAGTTGTCGGGCCGCTTCTCCGGGGGCGGTCGCCGTGGCAGCCCGGCGGTTCGCGGCCAGGCGGCGGACGCGGTCGAGGTCCGATTCGGTCCCGTTCATCCGACCGGCGAGGGCGGCCAGTCGCTCGGCGGCCGCCTTGAGTCGCCGCACGACCTCGGCCGGGGGCGAGCCGTCACGGAACCCGATCTCGGCCAGTCGGGCCGTGTCCTGGGCCTCCTGCCAGAGTGAGGCGATCTCGGGGGAGCGGGGGAGGGTGGCGAGTTGTCGGAAGACGTCCTGGGCGGCCGCGGCCAGGGCTTCGAGTTGCGGGCGGGTGGGCTGAGGCCCGAGGGTCTCGGCGCTGGCCGTCAGAGCGGCGAGGCGGGCGGCCAGGTCGCTGGCCTTGCGGTCGGGCGGCGGGGCCGCCTCGAACAGGACGCAGCGGAGCCGCTCGAACTCCCGCTTCACCCAGGCCTGGGACGCGAGGACGTCGCCCGTCGTTCCTGTGGCGAGGTCGTCGGTCGCGGCGGTGACGGCCGCTGCCAGACGGAGCTGCCGATCTTCGTGCCCGGGCAGGTCGAGGGCCTGCACGGCGGCGATCTGTTGTCGTTGCCGCTCGGCCAGTGCCGCGAGCTTGGGGGGGAGCGTGGCCGGGTCGGTCGTGCGCATCACCCGCTCGACCTCGTTGGCGAGAGTCTCCTGACGGCGGAATAATTTGTCGAATTCCGGCCGGGTGCGGGTCAGGCGTTCGGGCATGCTGGGCAGTCGATCCGCGAGCCGGTTCAGGCGTTCGACCGCGGCCTTCAGGGCGGCCTCGGCCTCCGCGAGGCCCGCCCCGACCTCCGCCTGGCCCGCGCCGAGCAGGCGTTCCGCTCGTTCGAGGTGTTCGAGGATGTCGGTGTGGGCGGCGCGGGTGTCCCCGCCGACGGCGGCGACCCGGAGCGCGGCGACGGTTTCCCGCAGGGCGGCTTGCTCGGCCCGGAGTGCTGAGCGGGCTGTGGCGGGCAGCGTCTCCCGGGTCGCCGGTTCAGCCCCCGGCGTACCCCCCCCCGTGAGGGTGCGAAGGCGGCTGAGTAGGTCGTCCTGCCAGCGGGCGAGTTGTCGCAGGGCGAGCTTCGGGTCGGTCCGGTCCTCGGCGGCCTTCTCGAAGGCGGACGCGAGGGCATCGAGGGTGGCGGCCAAGGTTTCCAGTTCGGTGAGGGCGTCGAGGTTCTTGCCGCCGGCGAGCAGTTCGACGGGGGCGTGCAGGGCCTCGGCGTGGGGTAAGCGGCCGTTCCCGAGCCGGGCCGCGGTTCCCAGCCGCTCCAGTATGGCCGCCGCCCGGTCGGCCAGCCGCTTCTGGTCACTGACAAGCCCCGTGACCAGGGCGGCGCGGGTCGAGTCCCACAGGTCGCGCACGGCCGTGTCGAGGTCGTGAACCCGTCCGGCCAGTTCGGAGGCGGCACCGGTCAGTTGGTCGAACTCGATCCGCTTGGCCAGGTCGGTAGCCGATCGGAGGGACCGGCTGTCCCCGACCCGGCTACGGAGTTGTTGGAGTGCCCGGGAGAATTGCCGCAGCGAATCCTCGGCGGGCAGCGTCCCGGCCTTCTCGCTCAGTTCGCTCAGGTCGGCGGCGAGTCGGGCCAGTTCGTCGGTCTCGATCCGGTCCCGGGCCAGGTCGTCGTTCCGCTCGATCAACTCGCTGACCCGCTCGCCGGCGTCGCCGAGGTGGTGGGTGGCCGCGGCGAGTGCCGAGCCGCGCTCGCCCGGTGCCAGCAGCGGGACGCTTCGCAGCGACTCGTCGGTCGTCGCCAGGCCGGCCCGGATCGTGTCGATGGCGGTGGCCAAGGGGCGGGATTCTGGCTCGAGGGCCGCCTCCCGTGCCGCGTCCTCCAGTGAGCTGCACGTTTTCTGGAGGGACTCCCGCAGTCTGTCGAGCCGTACCGCGTGATCGACGGCGAAGTCGGCTTTATCGTCGGTCAACTCGCGGAGGGCGGCGGCGGCCTCGCCGGCGGAGCGGAGCCCGGTGAGGGCGGCGGTCAGGGAGTCGTGGACGGCCGAGTGGCGGCTCCGGATGAGCTGAGGCTCAAGCGCCGGGGCGTCGGCGACGAGTCGTACCGTGGCCCAGTTGCCCTCGGGGTAACGGACCTCCTGCGGTCGCGCTTCGGGGTCGTCGAGTCGGCGGGTGTCCGCAAGGCGAAGGCGGTACCGGATCGTGTCGCCCTCGCGGCCCATCTCCTTCAAGGCGATCGAGAGCGAACCGTTCGCCCGGGTCGTTGTTGCGCCTTCGAGCTTGATCGGCACGGCGACCGGGTCCGACCGACCGGGGCCGAGCCATTCCAGCACGGCGGTCCCGACGCCCAGGTCGTCGCTGGCGGTGAACTCGACCCGGAGGGTGTCGGCGGGCCGGAGCAGCACCGGTCGCGGCGACACCCCGCGGACGGTCAGCAGTTGCGGCGGTCGGTCGGGGTTCGCTTGTACGGGTAAGGAGGTTTCCGTCCGGAGTCGCTTGCCGTCGCGTTCGGCCAGGGTCACGATGCGGACGGTCCCGCTCTGCTTGAGTCGCAGTGCCGCGGTCGCCGAGGCGCGGTCGGGAGCGAGAACGGCACGGGTGATCTCGAGCGGACCGCCTTCGGTGCGGAATTCGAGGAATACGTCGGCGGCCGGGCGGGTGAAGCGGAGTCGGAACTCGGCGGTCGCCCCGACGTGGCCGGTGACGGTTCCCAGTCGCGACGGCGGCAGGCGGGGGGCGGCGGGGGCGTAGCGCGGCGGTAGGACTTCGACGGTGGAATCGTCGGCCAGTTCGACCGGGTCGAGGACCGTGACGGTGAACCAGTCGCTGACCGCCCCGCCGGACTCGAAGCGGTAGTCGAAGTCGCTGGCGACGCCGACCCGGGTGACGTGGAAGGCGGCCGTGCCGTCGTGGGCCGCGGCCAGACGCCGTTCGCCTCCGCCGGACCGGTCCCGGATGACGAAGGTGGCCGAGGGGGCCGCCGTGGCGGGCAGGGGCGCGGTGGACTCCAGGTAGGCCGTGAGGGTGACGGAGCCGCCCCGCGGGATCACCGGAGCGGCGGAGGTGACGACGACCCGATGGGGGGAACTCGGGGGGCGTTGCCAGGGGAGTGCCACGCGGCGGAGGTGTACGGCGGCCCCCGGAACGAAGGAACCGGCTAGCAGGCACACGACCAGGGCCAGGGCGGCGGCGGCGGCGGCCTCGCGGCCTCCGCTCGCCTCAAGTCGGAGGTCCGGCCCCGTCTTGCGCCGGCGGTCGAGCCACGGGATGATCACGACCCGCCAGGCCAGCAGTCCGACTCCGGTCGCCCAGGCGGCCAGCCCCAGACCCCGGAGCCAGCCCGGCAGCAGGGCCACGGCGTCGAGCAGCACCAGGGCGACGGCCCCGGCGGCGGCCCCGGCGATCACCCAGCAGGCCCCCCGGGCCACCCGCACACGCCAGACCCGAGCCGGTGCGCTCGTCGTCGTTCTGGCATCGGGTCTGTTCCGCGTGACGCCCGGCATGCACACTCCGTCGCTGTGGCGATGTGACCGGACGGCCCCGGGTCGTCCGTCTCTCTTGTTACGTCTAATATCTAAACTGTAACACCGGTCGAACCGCCCTGGCAAGAAGGCGGGGTGGCCGGCCCGCACCACGGGAACCCGCCATGATCTCGCCCGAGCGGCTCGACGCACTGCAAACCGACTGGGTGCGCCTTCTGGAAAGGTATCGGATCCCCGCGGCCGAGGCCTACCCGCCGTTCGACCTGCTCGTCGCGGCTTACTCGGCCCCCGAGCGGCACTACCACAACCTGGAACACCTGGGCGAGATGTTCCGCATCGTGGGTCGTCTCGCGGCCGAGGCCGACGACCCGGTCGCCCTCCGCCTGGCGGTCTGGTTTCACGACGCGGTCTACGACCCGCGGGCCGACGACAACGAGGTCCGTAGCGGGGAGCTGGCGGTCGATCTCCTCGGGCCGCTCGGCGTTCCGGCGGTGGTCATCGAACGGGTCGTCCGTCTCGTCCGGGCGACGGCGCACCTGTCGAACCCCGACCCGCCGGGAGACCGTGACACGGTGCTACTGGTCGATGCCGACCTGGCCATCCTCGGTGCCGGCGAGGACCGCTACCGACGTTACGCCGCCGACATCCGCAAGGAGTACGGCTTCCTGCCGGACCGGGAGTACCGGGCCGGGCGTGCGGCGGTACTGCGGCGGTTCCTGGCCCGGCCGCAGATCTTCCGTCACCCCGTGCTGGCCGCGGAAGGGGAGGAGCGGGCCAGGGCCAACCTGACCGCCGAGTTGCGGGAACTCGCCGGCTGACCAGCCCGGCCGGTCGTGTCCTGATCGTGTCCTGAAAGTCCCGACGTCCTGAAAGTCCTAACCTGAAAGGGGGGCCGCATCTTTTCTTCCCCCCCGGCACTCTAACCGGGTGTACGCCTGCCGCCCCGCCCGCGGCCCGCGTCAATCACGGAGCAAGTTCATGGACCTGGAAAAATTCACGGAAAAAGCCCGGCAGGCGATCGCCGACTCCCAGAAACTGGCTGCCCGGCTCAACCATCAACAGATCGACGCCGAGCACGTCCTCGTGTCGCTGCTCGACCAGGAGAAGGGGCTGGCCCCGGCGATCCTGACGAAGGCGGGCCTTTCGCCCGAGGCCGTCGCCGTCAAGCTCCACCGCGAACTGGAGAAGCAGCCCCGCGTCATCGGGGACGTGGAGCAACGGCCCACCACCCGCTTCATCAAGCTGATCGCCAATGCCGAGGCCGAGGCCAAGAATCTCTCGGACGAATACGTCTCCGTCGAACACCTGCTGCTGGCAGCGACCGACGACGCCGGCACGGCCGGCAAGGTGCTCAAGGACTTCGGCGTCAACCGGGAACGACTCCTGGCCGCCCTCCGCGAGGTCCGGGGCAAGCAACGGGTCACCACGCAGAACCCGGAGGAGACCTACCAGTCGCTGGAGAAGTACGGTCGCGACCTGACCCAACTCGCCGCCAAGGGCAAGCTCGACCCGGTCATCGGCCGCGACGAGGAGATCCGCCGCGTCATCCAGGTCCTCAGCCGCCGCACCAAGAACAACCCCGTGCTGATCGGCGAGCCGGGGGTCGGCAAGACGGCCGTCGTGGAAGGGCTGGCCCAGCGGATCGTCCGCGGCGACGTGCCCGAGGGGCTTAAGGACAAGCGGCTCGTAGCCCTGGACATGGGCGCGCTGATCGCCGGGGCCAAGTACCGGGGCGAGTTCGAGGAGCGGCTCAAGGCCGTGCTCAAGGAAGTGACCGACTCGGCCGGGGCGATCATCCTGTTCATCGACGAGTTGCACACGATCGTCGGGGCCGGTAAGGCCGAGGGGGCCATGGACGCCGGCAACCTGCTCAAGCCGATGCTGGCCCGCGGCGAGCTGCACTGCATCGGGGCCACCACGCTCGACGAGTACCGCCAGCACATCGAGAAGGACGCGGCCCTGGAGCGACGCTTCCAACCGGTCCTGGTCGATCAGCCGAGCGTCGAGGACACGATCTCGATCCTCCGCGGCCTGCGGGAACGCTACGAGACGCACCACGGCGTGCGGATCAAGGACGCCGCCCTGGTCGCCGCCGCCGTGCTGTCCGACCGCTACATCTCCGACCGCTTCCTACCGGACAAGGCCATCGACCTGGTGGACGAGGCGGCCGCCAAGGTCCGCACCGAGATCGACAGCATGCCGACCGAACTCGACGAGGTGTCCCGCCGGGTCATGCAACTGGAGATCGAGCGCGAGGCCCTCAGGAAGGAAACCGACCGGGCCTCGCGGGAGCGGCTGGAGAAGCTGGAGAAGGAACTCGGCGACCTGAAGGCCGAGGCCGACGCCCTCAAGGCCCGCTGGCAGGCCGAAAAGCAAGCCGTTCAGCAGGTCCAAGCGATCCGGGAGCAGATCGAGCGGGTGAAAATCGACATCGAGCGGGCCGAACGCCAGTACGACCTGAACAAGGCCGCCGAGCTGAAGTACGGCCGACTCCCGGAACTCGAAAAGAAGTTGACCGCCGCCGAGGCCGCCGCCGACCAGGGCAAGGAGAACAAGCTCGTCAAGGAAGAAGTGGGCGAACAGGAGATCGCCGCCGTCGTCAGCCGCTGGACCGGCGTGCCCGTGGCCAAGCTCCTGGAGGGCGAAAAGCAGAAGCTTTTGCACCTGAGCGAGGAACTGCACAAGCGGGTGATCGGGCAGGACGAGGCCGTCGAGGCCGTCGCCGAGGCCGTCATCCGCGCCCGCAGCGGCCTGAAGGACCCCAAGCGGCCGATCGGCTCGTTCATCTTCCTCGGCCCCACCGGCGTCGGCAAGACCGAGCTGGCCCGCGCCCTGGCCGAGTTCCTCTTCGACGACGAACGGGCCATGGTCCGCATCGACATGAGCGAGTACCAGGAGAAGCACACCGTCTCGCGGCTCGTCGGGGCCCCGCCGGGCTACGTCGGCTACGAGGAGGGCGGCCAGCTCACCGAGGCCGTGCGGCGCAAACCCTACTGCGTGGTCCTCTTCGACGAGATCGAGAAGGCCCACAACGACGTCTTTAACGTCCTCCTGCAGGTGCTCGACGACGGCCGCCTGACCGACGGCCAGGGCCGCACCGTCGACTTCAAGAACACCATCGTCATCATGACCTCCAACATCGGCAGTTCCCGAATCCTGCAGTACAAGGGTTCGCACATCGGCGAGGTCTATGACCGCATGAAGCAGGCCGTGATCGAGGAACTCCGCAAGAGCTTCCGGCCCGAGTTCCTCAACCGGGTGGACGAGATCATCGTCTTCCACGCCCTCACGGAAGGCGACCTGACCAAGATCGTCGAGATCCAGTTGGGGCACCTGCGGTCGCGCCTGGCGGAACGCAAGGTGAGCCTGACCCTGACCGACGCCGCCAAGGCCCACCTGGTACGCGTCGGCTATGACCCGTCTTACGGGGCCCGGCCGCTCAAGCGGACGATCCAGAAAGAAGTGGAAACGCCGCTCGCCCGCAAGATCCTCACGGGTGAGGTGCGGGACGGCTCGTGCGTGACCGCCGACTTCGACCCCTCCACCGAGACCCTCGTCTTCACGGTGACCGGCGGGGTGGAGTGACGTTCGACCCGGGGTATACCGGCGGGGTGGAGTGATGTTCGACCCGGGGTATACCGCCCGGCAGGCGTGTCTCGGCCCGGGTGTGACGACGAGTTAACCCCCGCTTCGGCCGTCACGTCGCGGGGGCCGCAGCGTGCCGTCGTGCAGGGCCGAGGCGAGTAGCACTGCGTCGGCCCCGGCTTCCCCGAGCCGCTCCACGTCGGCCCACGAGCGGATCCCCCCCCCGGCGATCAGTTCGACAGCCGCACCCGCACCTGCGAACGTGGAGCGGAGGAGCCGCAGCACGTCCTCGGTTCCCGGCCCCGTGCCCGTGCCCACCCGTGCCAGGTCGAGTACGATCAGCCTGCGGGCACCGGAGGCCACCGCCGAAACGGCCACCCCCCGAACGTCCCGCGCGTGGGCGGCACCCCAATTGACCCACGATCCCAGCAGCGAACCGTCGCACAGATCCAAGGAGACGGCGACCCGCCCCGGGCCGAAGCGGGCCACGGCCTCGACCAGCGGGGCCATCCCGGTCGCGGTTTCCAGACCGACGACGGCCCGCAGGTGCGGCAGGTCCGGCAGCACGGCGGGGCGGCGGAGCGGGCTGAGGCCGACGTCCAGCCACACGGGGCCGCGGTGGAGTTCCAGCAGCCGGCTCACCGCCGGCGAAACCCTGCTTCCGCCCCGGATCGCGTCCAGATCGGCGACGTACAGTTCCGTGGCCCCGCTGGCCGACAGCACGGCCCGGGCGACCGCCGGCGGGTCGCTCGAACCGGTCAGCCGGCTGACGACCGGGCGGTAGTCGCAACGACGACCGGCGACGGCCCGCACGACCCGGCCGGCCATCACGTCGAGAACGGGGATCAGCCGCGGTACGCGGCCTGCGGGGCGGAAACTCATCGGGCGGGTTGGCCGTCCGGCGACGACTCGGTATAGTAATTGTCTTCCGTGCCCCAGAAACCGGGTCGGGGGCCGTTCCCTACTCATCGTGGAGGGTTAGCCTCGTCATGCCGAACGCTCGCGTGCCTGGCAAGTCCTCGAAGGAGGCGTCGTGGCTCTGGTAGATGTCAAAGAACTCCTGGAAGCCGGCGTACACTACGGCCACCGGGCCAGTAAGTGGAACCCGAAGATGCGGCCGTACATCTACGGCAAGCGGAACCTGATCCACATCATCGACCTGCGCGAGACGGTGCGGGGCCTGCTGCGGGCCTACAAGTACCTGTCCCAGGTCGTGGCCCGGGGCGGCCTGGTGATGTTCGTCGGGACCAAGCGGCAAGCCAAGGAGATCGTCGAGCGCGAGGCCGGACGCTGTGGCATGCCGTTCGTCAGCGAGCGCTGGCTGGGCGGGACCCTCACCAACTACCGCACGATCCGCAACCGGCTGAAACGGCTCCAGGAACTCGAAGCGATGTGGTTGCCGGCCGGGGCCAACCCCGCCAAGGAAGACCTCAATAGCTATATCGCCAGCCTGATGACCGAGGCCGGCAAACTCGACCCGGCCCGGGCCCCCGAGACGTCGGACATCCGCACCCACTCCAAGAAGATGATCTCGACGCTCAGCCGCGAGCTCCTCAAGATCCGCCGCAACCTCATGGGCATCCGGGACATGATCAAGCTCCCCGACGCCCTGGTCATCGTCGGCCCGAACAAGGAATACATCGCCGTCAAGGAAGCCAAGCGGATGGGCGTGACCACGATCGCCCTGATCGACACCGACAGCGATCCCGACCTGATCGACCTGCCGATCCCCGGTAACGACGACAGCATCCGCTCGATCGAGGTCATCCTGTCGAAGCTGGCCGACGCCTGCCTGGAGGGCCGGGCCGCCCTGCCGCCCGAGCAGCAGGCCCTCGTCAAGCCACGCACCCCGGCGACCCCGCGTCCGTCCGCCGCCGCCGCACCGGCCCCGCCGAACCCCGAGCCGAACCCCGCTCCTGCCGCCCCTGTCAGTTGAGTCGGCTCCCCCCGGGCTCCCCGGGCGACGCTCGCCACCGCCCCCACCCTCGCCGCCGCGGTGGCCCCTTGCCTCTGCGGTGGCAACACGAGCGCGTGCCGCCTAAGCGCGTGCTGCCGGCGGCCGAGCCAACTCGTAACGTGTACCTACGGAACCGAACGGCCGCACCGAACGGCCGACCCGAACCGGAAAGAACGGAGAGAACCATGCCCGCCGTGACCCCGCAACTGGTGAAGCAACTCCGCGACCGGACCGACCAGCCGATGGGCCTGTGCAAGCAGGCCCTCGACGTGACCGGGGGCGACATGGAGCAAGCGATCGCCTGGCTGCAGCAGCAGAACTCCAAGATGGGTGTGAAGCGGGAAGGGAACGAGACCGCCGAGGGCCGCGTCGGCGTGTACTTCGATAACGCCGCCAAGAAGGCGGCGATAGTCGAACTGCGGTGCGAGAGTGCCCCCTCGGCCAAGAGCGACCCGTTCATCGCCCTGGCCAACGACCTGGCCAAGGCCGCCGCCACCAGCTCCGCCGCCGATGTCGCCTCCTTCCTGGCCGAGCCGTTCCCCGGCGGCCGGGGCACCGTTCAGGACCGGATCAACGACGCCGTCGGCGTGATCCGCGAGAAGATGGTCCTGCACCGGTTCGAGCGGCTCGAAGGCGGGATCTACGGCGGGTACGTCCACCACGACGGGACGGTCGGTGTCATCGTCGAGTGCCGCGGCCCTGCCGCCCAGGACGAGTTACTCCGCGACGTGGCCGCCCACATCGCCGCCCTCAACCCGCCGTATGTGACGGTGGCCTCCGTCCCGGCCGACGTGATCGACAAGGAGAAGGCCCTGGTCAAGGCCGAGATCGACGCCGACCCCAAGAACGCCGGGAAGCCGGCCAACATCCTGGAGAAGATCGCCGACGGCAAGCTCCGCACCCGCCTCGCCGAGATGGTGCTGACCGAGCAGCCGATGGCCAACGGCCTGAAGTACCCCAATACGACCGTCGGGGCGGCCCTAAAGAAAGCCGGCCTGGAGGTCGTGAAGTTCACCCGCCTCAAGGTCGGGGCCGTCACCTACTAGCCGTCACCGGCTAATACTAACTGATGATCGCTGATGATTGACCCCGAGGACCGAGTGAGCCGGCCCGGACCAGGGCCGGTGTCCCCCTTCGAACCCGCCGAGACCTGAGATGCCTCACACCGCCAGTGCCTGGAAACGACTCCGCAAGAACGAGAAACGCCGCCGGCGCAACCGGGCCGCCGCCAAGAAACTGAAGCTCCAGCGCAAGACGGTCGATGCCGCCATCAAAAGCGGTGACGCCGCCAAGATCGAGACCGAGTTCCGGACCACCCAGGCGATGCTCGACCGGGCCGCCGACAAAGGCTACATTCACCGGAACAAAGCCGCCCGGCTCAAGTCACGTCTGGTGAAGCGTCTCCGCGCGGCCGCCGCGGCCCCGTCCCCGTCCACATCCACGGCCCCGTCCTCAGCCCCCGCCCCGGCCCGGCCCGCGAAGTGACTGCCATCCCCCGCGGACAGACAACAGGGGTAGCGGCCGCCGCGGGCGTCGCGGTCCGGTAGGTAAGCCGCCGCGGCCGCCGCGGGCCATGACGAGACGGACGTGGGCGAAACCGGCGTGGGCGAAACCGGCGTGGGCGTCGCGGTCCGGTAGGTAAGCCGCCGCGGCCAGTAGCGGTACGGTCGGTGTGGTTCAGTCCAGACGCCACCGGGCGACCCCCTGGAACAGTAGGGTCGGGTTCAGGAGTCCGGGACTGACCGGTGCCCCGCCGTCATCCACATAGACCTTCAGGCGGTTGGACACGACCATGTAGCGGTCGAGTTGCCATAGGGGAATGAACGGCAAGGACTCGTTGAACAACTGCCCCGCCTGCACGGCGCGGGGAAGTATCTGCGAGAGGTCGCGGTAGGCCCGCAATTCGTTCAGCAACTGTCCGAGTTGCTGGTCCTTGGCGTCCGGGTTGGTGCCCCGACCGAGGAATTTGAACCAGTTGCGGCCGCCCCGGCTCCAGGCGTTCGGGTCGAGGGCCGCACCCAGGCCGAAGGGGTACCAGTCGTCGGGGTAGTCGAACGGAACGTAGGCCAGGTCATAGCGGTGTTCGTCCTGGACGCGGACCATCAGCTCGCGGGTCGGCACGCCGACGAGGTTGATGGTGAGCCGTGGCTTCCCCCCCTCTTTGGTCAGTGATTCGATCTGCGTTTTCATCAGGTTGCAGGCCTCAACCGCCAAGGGGTCGTCCTTGGGGTAGGCCAGCTCGATCGCCGTGCCGGCCCCGGCGTCGGAGAGGTACTTCTTGAGGCGGTCGACGGCCAGGTCGCGGTTGGTGAGCGGCTGGACGGTGCCCGGTGCCTGCGGATCGACCCAGGAACCCGGCGGGTAAGGGCCGGTCATCGGCCGGTGGACATCGGGCGTCTTGCCGGCCCGGTAGACCCGCTGGAGGACCTCGTCGCGGTCGATGGCCATCGAGATGCCCTGGCGCAGGTCCTTGCTCTGGAGTTCACGGCGCTGCCAGTTGACGGCCAGGATGTGGACCCGCCGGTTGACGGCCGCCTTCACCACCTGGACACGGCCGACCAGACCCGGGGTCTGGTACTTGTCGATGTCGGCGGTCGGAATGTCGGGCAGGATGTGGAGTTTGTCGGCCCGGAACAGGGCGGGGGGGTCGGCCTGGGAGACGTCGACGAGGCGGATCTCGCGGAGGTGGGGCAGTCCGGTGCGGTCCCGCCAGCGGCCGTAGACCGGGTTATCGACGAACACCATCTCCCGCGGGTTGTTGCCCTCGGGTTTCGGGGCGGCGTAGAACTTGAACGGTCCGGTCCCGTAGGGCCGCTCGGCGTAGACCAGGTCGTCGCCACGGAGGTTGTTCTCGGCCAGCCAACGTGTCGGCAGCAGTTTGAAGGTGAGGGTCGCTCGTGGGTCCGGGTGACCGAGGGAGAAGCCGATGCGGACGCTGGTGGCGTCGCGCGGGGTGACCAGGCCGCTGAGCCACGGCAGCGGGTAGGCCGCCCAGGTGTCGGCACGCTGGGAGAGGAATTTCAGGGTGCCGACCACGTCCTGGCTGTCGAAGCCGAGACGGCCGGCCGAGTCCCGGTCGAAGGTCCGCAGCACGAAGTCCCGCCCCCCGGGCGAGGGGGTCGGCAGCGCCAGGGCCGCCCCCGGCCGGTAGCGCACCGCCCCCGACGCCTCCGGCACCTCCTCCAACAGGCCCTCGAACATCAACTCGACCGCCTGCCGCTCCGAATCGACCCGGGCCGTCACCGGCGTCATGTACACCGGGTACTGCCGGACCCCGACGTACAGGATCGGGTAGCCGACCCGCAACTCCCGTTGCAATTCCCGGATCCCGTCGAGGGTGGGGTCGAGGGCACTGGCACGGGCCAGCTCGTCCCGGGCCGTCGCCGCGTCGCCGGCAGCCTTCTTGCCCTTGGCACGCTCGAAGGCGACCTGGGCGATCTCGCGGAGTAGCGCCCGCGCTTTCTGCACCGTCTCGCCGCCGGCACCGGGGAAGCGGTTCTCCAGCTCGTCGAGCAACTCCTTGGCCCGGACGTGATCGGTATGGTTCTTCGTCTGCAGGAGCCGCAGCGCCTCCCCGGCGCGGGCGACGGCGACCTCCCGGGCCACGGCCGGGTCGTTCGGGTAGGCGTTCATCAGTACGGTGCTGGCGGAGCGGACCCGGTTCGGGTCGTTGGCGGCGACCGCCGCCCGGAGCATCTCCAACCGCACCTCCTTCAGCTTGGTGACCAGCGGCTCGCGGTACTCGTCCCAGGCCTTGCCCTTGCGGACCTGTTGTTCCCGGGCGAAGTCGTGGAAGCGGAGGGCGGCGGCCAGGAGCTTCTCGGCGGCGGCGAGCTTCTCGGCGGCTGTCACGGCGTCCGACGGACTCTTCAGCAGGGCGTCGGCCCGCGACAGGACGATCGATTCGTAGTGCTCCAGTGCCCGGACACTGCCGACGCGGACCTGTTGCACGGCGAGCGGTCGCCCGTTGTCGTCCAACGGCGTGATGCGGAATTCCTTGTTGACGTCGGCCGGCAGTTCGCTCTTGCGGAAGGGCAGCGGTCTGACCCGCGTCCCGTTAACGGTATCGAACGGAACCGAATGGCGCAGGAAGAATGACCTCAGGTTGGGGTTCTGTGACTCGTCGGCGGCCCGGACGAGTTCGTCGAGGCGGACGCTCGGGGGGGAGCCGACCGCAACGCCGGGCAGCCCCGGCCGGGCCGGCAGCCCCTCCTCATCGACGACGATGCGTTTCTTGACCCCGCCGCCACGCGGGTCTTCTTCCTCGATGATCGCCTTGGGGGTCGGTCGGGGTTCACTGTCGGGAGGTTGGGCCGAACCCAGGGCCGCCACGACCCCGAGCAGTGCCAGCAGGGCAGAAACCCGACCGAGACGGGAGGATGAGTTCGGTAGCGTTCTCATAGAAAATTAAGAATGTTCGGGGAAAGAAACCCGTGCCGCTCACGGGTGTTATCATATCATGGCTCTGAGCCACCCCCACAACCTAGCATGAGTTATGCGGTTAACCGGTCGGTGGCCGCCTACCCGACAGGGACCGACCACGCGCTGTCGCACGGTGCGCACCGAGCCGTGACCGGTCTCTGACTGACCCCACTGTCGGAGGTATCTGGCGATGCGGAAGTTGCTCCTGGCCCTGGTGTGCTTGGCGTTCATGGCGGGCGTCGTCGTGGCCGCCGATGTCGTCCTCGTCAAGTTCGACAGCGAGAAGAAGGAACTGACCGTCAAGGAAGGGGAGAAGGAATCGACCTACAAGATCACCGACAAGACGAAGGTCTCGTTCGTCGACAAGGACGGGAACGCGAAGGAGGGCACCCTCGAAGCCGCTACCAAAATCCTGGGCAATCCGAAGGCCGCCGGTAAGCTGAAGTTCGGGCTGACCGCCGCCGACGGTGCCGTGTCCGAACTTAAGCTCAAGAGCGGTAAGAAGAAGAACTGATCGGCCCGGCGAACCGCCGCCTCCCGACAGGACCACTTCCCGGCAGTACAACGGGACCTGGGAAGACCCGACCGAGACCGAGTGCTTAGGCCGGTCGGGTCTCCGCCCTCGACTCCTCCATCCTCTTTTCCCGGCTTCTCCCGGTCCATCCCGGCTTCTCCCGGATCATCCCGGCGGCAAACACTGACCGCAGCGGCATGATCCTCTCGCCGCGATCACGGCGGTCGCCGTCAGGTCCGGTCATGCACGACGACGATCACGCACCACGATCACGCACCACGATCACGCACCACGATCACGCTCGTTGATGGGGTCAGGCTTGTTACACGCCGTGACTGATTTCTCCTTGTGAGCGACTGGTTAAACGGGCTAAAATCTAACGCTGCGAAATAGCGGATCGGCCCGCCGCCGGCCGGCACGACGGTAATGCACAACGGACCAACCGACATGCTCCGCTCCCGATATCACCGGGTCGCTTCGTTACTGTTTCTGACGGCCGCCGTCGCCGTGGCCGTTGCCTGGGGTGGTCGGACCGTGGTCGGGCAACCCCCGGGTTTCTTGGGACGACCGGTCAAGCTCGGCCCGGACGAGCCGCCCGGCAAGGGAGAAAAGGCGAAGGACGACCGGCCGCCGGAGGACGACGCCATCCCCTTCGGCTTCCCCTACGACCGGGACGCCAAGAACCTGCTGACCGCGGCGCGGAAGTACCTCGACTTCGGTCAGGTCCCTTGGGCCACCGTCTGCCCCCTGCTGCAGAACATTCTGGAGAGCCGGGGCGATTCGTTCTTCAACACCTATTACACCCGCCCGGACGGTCGCAAGGAACTGCTGCGGATCAGCGTCAAGACCGAGGCGAACCGCATCATCTCCGCCTTCCCCAAGGAGGGCCTCGAGTTCTATCAGCAGCTTTACGGCCAACAGGCGTCGGCAGCCCTCGACGAGGTCATCAAGGGCAATTACGATCTCGCCGCCCTCGCCGACCTGTCGCAGCGGTACTTCCACACCAAGGCCGGGGCCGAGGCGACGATCCTCCTAGGCAGCCTGTACCTGGAACGGGGCAACTACCTGGAGGCCGCCTACGCCTTCGAGCGGGTCCTGTCCCGTCCTGATGTGGCCGAGTGGGTCACCCCCCGGACGTTGTACAAGGCGTGTCTGGCTTACAAGCGGAGCGGCGACCCCCGCCACGCCGAGTTGCTCAGAGTCACCCTGGAGCAGTTGCGTAAGGCCATGCCGCGAGACGGCCTGGTGATCGGCCGCCGGACCTACAACTTCGAGGCCCTCAAGGGCGAGATCGATCGGCCGCTCGAACTGCTGCGGAGCACCTCGACGGTGGGGGAGTGGGCCATGAAGGGGGGCAACCCGGCCCGTTCGGCCGTGATCGAGGGCGGCACCCCGTTCCTCGACCCAGTCTTCCGCACGTCGATGTTCTACACCGGCGAGGACGAGGCCAACCTGTGGATCCAGAGGGAACTCGTCAAACTCTTCGAGCGAGGCAGCAAGCCCCCCCGCAGCGTTCCGCTGCCCGGGTTTTTCCCGATCACGACGACGGACTCGGTCATCTTCCGGTCGTACAACGGGGTCTATTGCGTCTCCACCCGGGACCAGGTGGTCGGCGGCCGCCTCGTCCGGGCCGGGGACGTCCGCTGGATCTCGAAGACGACCTTCGGCACCCACCAGTTGCTGACGACCGGCGAGACCGACGACATCGACATGAAGAGCAACGTGTTGTCGTGGTGGGCGACCTATTCCCAGGGCGGGGCCACCAGCGTGCTGTACGAGAACCCGCTCATCGGCACGCTGGCCCATGACGGACAGAACGTCTACTTCGTGGACGACGTCGCCATCCCGCCGCCGCCGGTCTACTCCAACCCGGAATTCGGGATCGTGCCGATGCCGCAGTACCGGCAGAGCGGCGACCTGGCCGACGCCGTCCGGGCCGGCCGCCTCGTCGCCGTCGACCTGAAGACCGGTAGCGTCCGCTGGGACCTCGGCCGGGTCCGCGTCTTCGAGGGCGGGCCGCCTCTGCCCAACCGGCTGACGGAGGAAGAGGCGGACAAGACGACTAGCGCCTTCCAGCTCTGCCTGGACGCCGTGTTCCTCGGCCCCCCGCTGCCGCTCAACGGTAAGTTGTACGTCCTGATCGAGCAAGCCGGTGTGATCCGGCTTTTGTGCCTGGACCCGAAGAACCTGGTCGCCGTGCCGGGCCAGACCCGCAAGCCGGCCCTGGTCTGGAGCCAGAAGCTCGGCCGGGCCAGTGTCGCCTTGCCGCAGGACTCGATCCGCCGCTTCCAGGGGGTCACGCTCGCGGCCGGCGAAGGCATCATCGTCTGCCCGACGAACTCCGGGGCGGTCGTCGCCGTCGACACCATGTCCCGCAGCCTGCTGTGGGCGCATGCCTACCGGCAACTCGACCCCAACGAGCGGACCCGCCCCCCTCGTTTCGACCCGCAGACCGGTCGCCCGATCACGCCGGAGCAACTCAAGCCCGACCGCTGGCGGGCCGGCGGACCGATCGTCGCCAACGGCCGCGTTATCCTCACCGCCTACGACTCCGACCGCCTGGAGTGCCTCGACCTGCGCACCGGGCGGGTGCTGTGGTGGGTGCCCCGCGACGGCAACGACCTGTACTGCGGCGGCGTCGTCAACGACCGGGTCATCGTCGTCGGTCGCAACCAGGTCCGCGGCTACCACCTGATGGGCGAGGGGGCCGACCAGCGGCCCCGGGTGGCCTTCGACCCGGTCACCATTCCTACCCCCACCGGTCACGGCGTCGGCGGCCGCGGCCTCTACTACGTGCCCGTCCGCCAGGACGGGGCCGGCAAAGACAGCATCCCCTCGGCCGAGATCTGGGCCATCAACGTCGAGAACGGCACCATCGCCGCCAAGACCGCCGCCCGCAAGCGGAGCGACACCGGCGAACTCGCCCGCTTCGGCATCGGCAACCTGGTCTTCCAGGACGGCCTGGTCTTCGCCCAGTCGGCCTGGGAGGTCGCCTGCTACCCGCAACTGGAGCAGAAGAAGAACGAGATGAACAAGCTGCTGGCGGCCAACCCCAAGGACCCGCTCGGCCTGCTGGCCCGGGGTGAGTTGCTGCTCGACGACGGCAAGCTCAAGGAAGCCGTCGCCGACTTCAAGGCCGCCGAGATGAACAACCTGCCCGCCGAGAAGCGGCCGCTGCTCCGCGAGAAGTTGTACATCGCCTACACCGAACTGCTCCGCAGCGACTTCGCCAACAACGAAGCCATCCTGCCCGAGTACGAGGCCCTCTGCGAGGTGCCGATCGACGGCGATCTGGACCCCACCGAGGTCCAGAACCGCAAGAACGAGACGATCCGCCGCAAGCGACAGTACCTGTTCCTCATCGCCCTGGGCAAGGAAGGGCAGGGCAAGCTCGGCGAGGCCTTCGACAAGTACCTGGCCCTGGCCAACCTCGGCGAGGGCAACCTGGAAGAGGTCCCCGACGAGCCGAACGTCCGCATGCGGCCCGACGTGTGGGCCCGTGGCCGCATCGAACGCATGATCAGCCGGGCGACCACCCCCGCGGCCCGCAAGTCGCTCGAGGACCGGGTCGAGAAGGAGTGGAACGAGGTCCGGCAGCATCCCAACGACCTGAGGCGGCTGCGCGAGTTCGTCGCCCTCTTCGGCCCGTACTTCGCCAGCGGGGCAGAGGCCCAGTTCCTGCTGGCCGAGAAGCTCCTGCAGACCAACAACGAGGCCGACGCCCGCGACGCCCAGACCCTCCTGTCCCAACTCCGCGTCGTCGCCGAGGACGTCTCCGTGCGGGCCCGGGCCACCGAAGCCCTGGCCCGGCTGATGATCCAGAACCGCATGATGGAAGACGCCGTCGGCCTGTACCTGCAGTTGGGCCGGGACTACCCCAACGTCGTCATCCGCGACGGCAAGACCGGGGCCGACTTCCTGACCAGCCTGCTCACCGACAAGCGCCTGCTTCCTTACCTGGAGCCGAGCCGCTACCCCCTGCCCACCCGCATGAAGGCCGCGCAGACCAGCCCCCTGGCGGGGGTCAACTTCGGGGCGCAGTTCGAGATCGAGCCGGTCGGCGAACTCTTCCCGGTCTACAGGCGCTACCGCTTCGTCATCGACCAGTACGTCTCCGGTAACGGCACCTGGACGCTGCGGGCCTTCGACAAGGTCAGCGGGGTCGAGAAGGCCAGGTTCGGCAACATGGTCGCCTCGCAGATTTACAACCCCGGCAACATCCCGTTCTCGAAATTCGTCCAGGCCAGCGGCCAACTGCTGCTGGTGCAACTCGGGTCCTGGGTGTACTGCCTGGACCTGGCGACCGGCAAGGAACGCTGGCAGAAAGACCTGCTCGACAACCGTGCCCCGGCCGTCAACCCCAACCCGCCGATCCAGGAACCGGGACCGGACGGGGAGATCACCGTCCGCTTCGCCGAGGGTTACACGATCACGCTGGGCAAGGCGACCGTTCTGCAACCCGGCTACGTCGCCCTGCTCACCCGCGAGGGCCTGGAGGTCAGCGAGCCGTTCTCGCAACGGGCTTTGTGGACCCGCCGCGGCATCGCCGACCGGACCCAACTCTACGGCGACGCCCGCTACCTCGTCCTGGTCGAGACCGGGATCGACCGCAAGCCGGTGTCGGTCAAACTGCTGCGGGCCGTGGACGGGATGCCGGTCGAGGGCAGCCCCGACTCCGGCCGTACCCTCGCCGCCGCCCGCTCCTTCCGTATCCTCGGCCGTACCGCCCTCCTCTACGAAGGGGTCGGTGACCAGCCGCGCGTCCTCCGCCTCTACGACCTGGCCACCGGCAAGGACATCTGGCGCAAGGAGTACGAACCCAAGGCCGTGCCCCTCAACCCCGTCAACTGCGACTACACCGGCTACGTCCGCCCCAACGGCGAGGCCGAGGTCCTCGACCCCCGAACCGGGGCTCCCCTCGCCGTCCTCAAGATCGACGAGCGGAACCTGGAGACCGACCTCAAGCCGTCCCAGGAAGCCTTACTGCTGGTCGATGCCGATCGCTTCTACCTGTTCCTCGAGCGCCAGACCGGTTTGCCGTCCACCAACGGCACCCTGCGGCAGCCGCTCTACGGCAACACCCTGCGAACCCTGAAAGTCAACGGCCCGCTCTACGCCTTCGACCGCACGACCGGCAAGCGGCTGTGGTACTACGGCAACGGACTGCTCGAGAACCAGATGGTGATCCTCGAGCAGTTCGCCGAGCTGCCCGTCATCATCGCCGCCGCCCCGATGCGCACCCCCAGCGGCCAGATGATGTACCCGGTGGTGGTGATCGAGAAGGCCCGCGGCCGGTTGATCTTCGACCGCCCGGTCGTCAACAACGGCAACTTCTTCATGAACCTGAACGTGAACCTCAAGACCGGAACGATCGAGCTGAACCGCTACGACGTGCGGATCTCGATCACCCCGGACGACGGGGCCACCCCAGCCCGCCCGTGAGCGGTCACCCCCAAGCCCCGCCGGACTCCCCGGGAACCTCTCCCTCTCCGCACCCGCCCGGCGGACCGGCCGTTAATTTTTCACCCGTGACTCGTCCTAATTGCGTCCCCGCCCCGGTCGCCGCCGGTACGGGGACACTCCAGAGCGGAGAGCCTTCCATGTCCAGGACCTGCTTGCCTGTGGTCGCGGCCGCCTGTGCCCTCGCCGTACTCCTCGCCGTGCCGGCCCCCGGCCCGGCCGACGACGTCAAGCCCAACAACGACCTGCAACGACGGGTCGAGGAGGCCGTCGAGAGGGGGCTCGAATACCTCAAACGCACCCAGGCCCTGGACGGACACTGGGAAGCCCAAGGCGGTCAGTACCCCACGACCATGACGGCCCTGGCCGGCATGTGCTTCCTGATGGAAGGCAGCACCCTCAAGGAAGGCAAGTACTCCGACCAGATCAAGAAGGCCGTCGACTGGTTCCTCTCCCCGAACCGCATCCAGGCCAACGGCCTGCTCGGCGACGTGCGGAACCCGACCGAGGCGACCCGGTACATGTACGGTCACGGCTTCGGCACCCTGTTCCTCGCCAGCGTCTACGGCGAGGAAGAAGACAAGGACCAGCGGGAGAAGCTCGAAAGGACGCTCAAGAAGGCCGTCGAGTTCATCGCCAAGGCCCAGACCAACAAGAGGTACCGCAAGGTCGAGGGGAAGGAGGTCGATGTGGGCGGCTGGGGCTACGTCAGTGCCGCCGACGGCGGGAACTTCGACGAAGGCTCGGTCACCATCACCCAACTCCAGGCCCTGCGGGCGGCCCGCAACGCCGGCATCCCGGTGCCCAAGGAAGTGATCCAGAAGGCGACCGACTACCTGGAAGCCTGCACCACACCCAAAGGCGGGGTGATCTACAGCTGGGCCGGCGGTAACGGCAACGCCATCGCCGGTCAGGAACGCCCGCCGATCACCGCCGCCGCCGTCGCCTGTGCCTTCAGTGCCGGGCAGTACCGCTCCGAACTCGCCAAGAAGTGGATCAAGTTCTGCAAGGAGAACATCCCCGTCGCCAAGGGCCGCATCGCCCACGACGAGTACCAGAGCTACTACTACGCCCAGTTCGTCTACATCCTCGGCGACGACCGCTACGGCGAACTCTTCCCCAAGGAAGACAAATCGACCTGGCTGACCTGGTCGAAGTACAAAGAGGCGATGTACCCGTACCTCATCGACCAGCAGGACAAAAACACCGGGGCCTGGACGAGCGGGTACATCGGGCCGGTCTTCTCGACGGCCGTGAACCTCACCATCCTTCAACTGGAAAAGGGCATCCTGCCGATCTACCAGCGCTAAGACCCGGACCGGGCGGGCGGGGGCGGCCCTTGGCAGACTTGAAGGCTGAGTCGGCCCGAACCCACCCCCGCCGCGGCCACCGGACCCCGACAGCGGTTGCCTGACCGCAGACCTCGGCGCCTCCGGGGCCTGTGCGCGGGCGAGAACCTGCGGGTCGGTTGCAGCCGTCAACCCGAGTCTACCCGAGACTGAGGTTTGCCCGAGACTGAGGTTTGCCCGAGACCGAGGTTTGCTGGCGTGCCGACTTTCCGACTTTCCCGGCGAGCTGAGCTGCGCGTGGCCGCCCCTTGCCGTCCTTCTGACTACTCGTGACTTACTAGCGAGCGATCCACCCACGATCCCCCACTAACTCCCCCCACCAACCGAGAGCGAGCGGACCTGCCGATGAGTACCCCCGAGAAAGAGAACATGGGCGAAACCGACCTGGAGGCGATGCGGAAGCTGAAGGCCGCCTTCGACAGTATCAAGCAGCAGCTCAACCGGGTGATCGTCGGTCAGGACCAGGTGATCGAGGAACTCCTGATCGCGCTGTTCGCCCGCGGCCACTGCATGCTCGAGGGCGTGCCCGGGCTGGCCAAGACACTGATGATCAGCACCCTGTCGCGGTGCCTGTCGCTGGAGTTCAGTCGCATCCAGTTCACGCCGGACCTGATGCCGGCCGACATCACCGGGACCGACTTCATCGAGAAGAACCCGGCGACCGGGACGTTCGAGCTGCTGTTCCGCCCCGGCCCGCTGTTCGCCAACATGATCCTGGCCGACGAGATCAACCGCACGCCGCCGCGGACCCAGGCCGCCTTGCTGGAGGCGATGCAGGAGCGGCAGGTGTCGGTCGGCCGCGTCCGCCACAAGCTGCACAACCCGTTCTTCGTGCTGGCCACCCAGAACCCGATCGAACAGGAAGGCACCTACCCCCTGCCGGAGGCCCAGCAGGACCGCTTCATGTTCAAGGTCTTCGTCAAGTACCCGACGTTCCAGGAGGAGTTCGAGATCGCCCGCCGCACGACCGGCGTCCAGACCGAGGAGATCACGCCGGTTCTCTCCGGTGAGCAGATCATCGAGATCCAGCAACTCGTCCGCAAGGTGCCGGTGACCGATCACGTCATCCACTACTGCCTGGCCCTGGTCCGTCAGACCCGCGTGACCGAGCCGGGCGTGCCGAGGTTCGTCAAGGACTGGTTGAGCTGGGGGGCCGGCCCGCGGGCCGTCCAGAACCTCGTACTCGGCGGCAAGGCCCGCGCCCTGTTGTACGGCCGGTCCCATGTGACCACCGACGACATCAAGGCACTGGCCTACCCCGTCCTGCGGCATCGCATCCTGACGAACTTCACCGCCGCCTCCGAGGGGGTCACCCCCGACATGGTCATCAAGAGGATCTTGGACGAGACGCCGGACAAGGAAGGGGCCCTGACCTCCGACGAGCGGTTCAAGAAGATCTTCGCCTCCTGAAGCGGGCCTCAGCCTCCGGGCTTCCGGTTGCGAGTGGGCAACCGGATCGCCCCCGGCTTCGACTCGGAAGAACACTCGGGAGAACCCGGAACGGAAACCCGGGCAGTGACCTCCCTCCACCCCCCCGACCCCGACGGCCGAACCACCCCCGATGGCAAGACGAAACGAAGACGACCCGAAACGGTTCCTCGACCCCAAGGTGATCGCCCGCATCTCGCGGCTCGACCTGCGGGTGCGGCAGATCGTCGAGGGCTTCCTGACCGGGATGCACAAAAGCCCGATCTACGGCCAGTCGGTGGAGTTCGTGCAGCACCGGGAGTACATGCCCGGTGACGACCTGCGGCGGATCGACTGGAAGGTCTGGTCCCGCTCGGACAAGTTCTTCATCAAGCAGTTCGAGGCCGAGACCAACCTCCGCTCGTATGTGGTGGTCGACGCCAGCGAGTCGATGCTCTACGGGGCCGACAAGCACCGCAAGGCCGGCACGCTCTACAAGTACGACTACGCCGCCACCGCCGCCGCCTGCCTGGCGTACCTGACGACCAAGCAGCAAGACAGTTGCGGGCTGATCACCTTCGACGAGGAGGTGCGGCACGCCATCCCGCCGCGCAGCTCGCAGCTCCACCTCGACGCCATCGTCAAGGCGCTGCACATCAGCACGCCCAAGGCCAAGACCGACCCGCTCAAGATCCTGCGGCAAGTGGCCGAGAGCATGCCGGGCCGCGGCCTGGTCGCCATCCTCTCCGACTTCCTGTGCGACCGCGAGCCGCTCTTCAAGGGCCTGGAAATGCTCCGCCACCGGCGGCACGACGTGATGGTATTCCACATCCTCGACGACGACGAACTGCTGTTCCCCTTCTCGGGGATGACGCGGTTCGAGGGGCTGGAGGAACTGCCGCACCTGCTGTGCGACCCGCGTGCCCTCCGCGAGGGCTACCTCGAGGTCCTGGAAGAATACCTCGTCGAGGTCCGCCGCGGCTGCACCCGGATCGGGATCGATTACCACCTGGTCCGCACCAGCGACTACCTCGACGCCGTGCTGTCCCGGTTCCTCTACCAGCGGATGTCGCAGCGCGCGACCCCGGTACGGAGGTGACGCCACGGAAGTGATGCCACGGGGGTGGGGTGACGCCGGCCGCAACGTCACGGGCCAGACAGGTCAGACAGGGCCAGACAGGGCTAGACAGGTCAGGCCGGGTCGCTTGCCCGGACGGACGCCGCCGACGACGACCCGGCAGCACGGAGTCCCCCGCCCGGGTGGCCTGAACCTTCCGTAGGCGGCAGCCCCGGCCGACAGCCCCGGCCGACAGCCCCGGCCGGCTCCCCCATACGACAACTGCACGAGGGCCGTCGAACAGAGCCTGAGCCGAGATAGAACAGAGCCTGAGCCGAGATTCGTTGCAGGGATCCGCCGCGATGACGTCCTTCTTCATGAACCCGATCACGATGTGGGTCGGGGCCGGTCTGGTCGCCGTGCCGATCATCATCCACCTGATCAACCGGATGCGGTTCCGGCGGGTCAAGTGGGCGGCCATGGAGTTCCTGCTCAAGGCGCAACGGAAGATGCGCCGCAAGAAGATCCTCGAGCAACTCCTGCTGCTGTTGCTCCGCTGCCTGCTGGTCTTTTTGCTGGGCATGCTGTTCGCCCGCTTCCTCGGTCTGGACCCCTTCGAGGGAAAGGAAACCCGGCCGGTGCTGCACGTCGTCGTCCTCGACGACACCCCGAGCATGGCCGACACCGGCGGGGACGGCGGGGCACCCGGTTCGGACGCCTTCAGCACCGCCCGCTCGCACATCACCGACCGACTGCTACCGGCCATCCTCAAGGCCGACACGCCGCAGCGGCTCCGCATCATCCGCCTGACCGACCGGTCGGACATCCTGAACCCGCCCGGGCCGTCGGGGAGCGACCCGGAACCGCAGCTCGTCTCCGCGCAACTGGTCGATCAGGTCAAGGCCCTGCTGGCCCAGGAGAAGCCGGCGACGGTGCGGGCCGGCCTGCCGCCGGCCCTGCAGAAGGCCAAGCAGTACCTCGACCGGGCCGCCGGGAATGACACCGCCAAGGTGGTGTACGTCTACTCTGACATGCGGTCGGTCGACTGGCAACGGGACGCCGAGGCGATCGGCCAGGTCGTCCAGGAGATGACCGAGTCGGGGGCCGAGGTCCACCTCATCGACGTGGCCAGCCCCTACCGCAGGCCGGACCGCAAGAACCCGGCCTTCAGCGACAACGTCGGCATCCTCGAGCTGAAGCCCCGCAGCCGGGTCGTGGCTCTCGGCAAGGAAGTCGAGTTCGAGGTCCGCGTGAGGAACTTCGGCAGTACCGACCTGAAGAACGTCGGCCTGCGGTTCTTCCTCAACGGCGAGGGCCGCTGGATCACCAGCCGCGGCTTCGAGGTGCTGCCGGCCAACCAGGAGCGGACCGAGATCGTCACGGTGCAGTTCGTGCCCGGGCAGGCGACCACCCTGGCGAGCCGCGAGAACCCGCTGGGCCGCTTCAACGTCGTCACCGCCAAGCTCGAGAACATCGGGGCCGATGCCCTGGCCGCCGACAACGTCCGCCACGCCGTCGTCGAGGTCCGCGACAAGCTCGCCGTCCTGGTCGTCACCCGGCCCGAGGACAAGCCGGACGACAAGAACGGCGACAGCTTCTACCTGCGGAACCTCTTCGAGCTGAAGTTCAGCGGCGTGGACTGGGTGAGCGGCGGCCCCGACGCCCTGGAGAAGCGCGACCTCCGCGAGTTCAGCAGCATCTACCTGCTCAACATCCCGCAGCTCACCGAGGGGCAGATCAGGAACCTGGAGCAGTACGCCCGCGAGGGGGGCGGGGTCGGCATCTTCCTGGGGCCGGACGTCAAGCCGGACGCCTACACGAACCTCTTCTACCGCAAGGGCGAGGGCCTCTTCCCGTTCCCGCTGCCGAACGCCCCGACCGAGCCGCTCAGTTTCGAGGCCAAGCTGAAGCGGACGGCCAGCTTCGCCAAGCGGATCCTGATCCGGGACTCGGCCGCCAAGGCCCACCCGGCCCTGGTGGGCATCTACCAGGACGCCGGTGCCCGCGGCTCCAAGGAGACCGCCGACCAGGTCGAGCGGCAATTCTACCTGCCGGCGATCGACCAGCACTGGAAGATCGAACGGATCGGCAAGTGGCGTGAGGACCGGGCGATCCAGGAACTCTACTGCCTGCCCAACGAACAGCCGATGTCCGACTTCGAGGCCCGGGCGGTGCGTCTGATCGAGGCCATCCGGGAGAAGTACGCCGAGCCGAAGTTCGAACGCTACCGGCCCGTCGTCGATGCCGTCCTCGAGCGCATCCGCGAGGTCGCCGGCGACGTCAACAACCCGCCCCTGACCAAGCTGGTCGACCAGCTCGACCGGCTGCTGTCGGACCAGGTGACGAGCGGCGACGCCGACGAGGCGCTGCTCCGCGAGTTCTGGGGGCACGGCGAACTGGCCGAGGTCAAGCAGCAGGCCGAGGCCCTGCGCGACTCGACGAAGTACGGCGACCCGCTCTACGTCGCCCGCCGCTTCGGGGCCGGGCGCGTCGCCGTCTTCACCATCCCGGTGGGGGCACCGTGGACCGACTGGCCGTCCGGTCCCGGGGCCTCCGGCTGGGTCGCCGTCATGACCGAACTGCAGAAGTACCTCTCCGGCGGCGGCTCGGACGAGAACCGCACCGTGGGCAGCCCCTTCGAGGCGACCTACGAACCGGGCCGCTACAAGCCGGTGGTCGAATGGTCGTTCCTGACCTACGACCCGCTGAAGGCCGATAAGGCCAGCGGCAATGCCGAGGCCGTCCGCGACCCGGTGCCCGGCCAGCCCGCCAAGGAACTGCCGCTCGACGCCCAGCAGGGGGCACTGAGGTTCGCCTTCACCGACACCAGGCGGCCGGGCGTCTACACCTTCAAGCTGGTCTGGCAGAAGCGGGACGGCGACCCGGCGAACGCCCCGCCCACCAAGGACGAGTACCTCGCCCGGGCCTTCAACTTCGACACCGAACGCGAGGGGGACCTGAAGCGGACGAGCACCGACGACTTCAAGGCGGCGGCCAAGAGTGTGGAGGAGGTCCACTCCCCGGACGACGACCGCTGGCTGGATCGGCTCGAGCAGCGGCCCAGCGACCTGTCGAGCGGCCGCTGGATCTTCCTGCTGATCCTGATGGTTTTGGTCTTCGAACAGGCCATGGCGGTGCGGCTCAGCTACCACCGCAAGCCGGACGACCTGCTGGCCTTCGCCCCGACGGCGGCCGCCGCCCTCGCCGGGCGGTCGAACCTGGTGACGGGGGCCGAGACCGCCGAAACCACCCCCGCCGCCTGACCGCCTGACCGCCTGAGCCGCGGCCCGGCGACGCTAGCCGACAGCCGACAGACAACAGAAGACAGACGACAGACGACAGAAGACAGACGACACGCGACCACCGGACGCACTGGCGATGAACCCGAACGAGCCGATCAAAGAGAGCGAATTCATCTTCCGCCGCCTCGGCGAGTCCTTCCCGCAGTTCCTCGACGACCTCGGGGCGGCCGTCCCGCTCTGGCTCGTGGTCCCGACGGTGCTGCTCGTGCTGGCCCGCCTGGGCTACGCCCGCTACTACCGGAGGACGCGCGGCCCGTCCAAGCCCGACGCCCGGCAGTTCTGGCTCGGTTGGGCTGCCATCCTGTCCACCGCCCTGCTCGCCGGCTGGTTCCTGGTCGCCTTCTACAAGGCCGACACCGCCACGACCAAGACCGGGGCGACGACCCTGACGGCGCTGGCCGAATCGAACGCCGCCCTGTGGTACACCTTCGTCGGCGTGGTCTTCGGCCTGGGGGCGGTGTTCGTCGTGCTGATGTATGTCCGTGACGCCCGCTCGGTGCGGTGGTACTGGGCCGTCTTGCTCGCCGCCCTCCGCATCAGTGTCTACGCCATCCTGGGCTTCGTCTTCCTGCTGCCCGCCCGGCAGACGTGGGAGCGCAGCACCAAGGAGTCCCGCGTCATCATCCTGCTCGACATCTCCGCGAGCATGACCCGCAGGAGCGACGACATCGCCACGGCCAAGCGACGCAAGACGCGGATGGAGTACCTGATCGAGTACCTGACCGACAAGGACGTGAACCTGATCCGCGACCTGGTGAGGGCCAACCCGGTCTACGTCTACACCTTCGGCACCCGGCTCGACGAAGCCCCCCGCGTCATGAAGCGTGACCCCGAGGGCACGGCCCCGGTCTGGGGGCCGGCGGAGTGGCAGGCCCTGGCCGAGTACGACTTCCGGCCGTTCCTCCGCGAGGGGCTTTCGGCCGAGGACCTGCAGGCGCTGGAGAACACCACCCAGCCGGTCGAGTGGTCCGGTCCACAGCTCAAGGCCGCCGCCAGGCCGGACGGTCAGCCGTCCGACGACTCCCGCAGGGACGAACCCCGCCGCGGGCCGGAGGACTGGGCCGAGTGGGCCTCCCGCTGGATCGCCCACCGGGCCGAGTGGGCCGCCCGCAAGGCCAAGGCCGAGGCCGAGCGACGCGACTTCAACGAGAAGCTCGTCAAGGGGATCAGCGAGGCCGGCAACCAGATTCTGGCCGACAACCTGGAGAGGCTGGAGCGGCGCATCGCCGTGGCCCAATCGATCGCCTCGGGCACCAACGTGCCGGACTCGGTCACGGCCGCCTTGAACCGCGAGTCCCCGAACATGGTGCAGGGGGTCATCGTCCTCTCCGACATGCGGAGCAACCTCGGCTCCGATTCGTCGTACCGGGAGCTGCGGGAGACGGCCATGAAGGCCAAGATCCCGGTCTTCACCGTCGTCGTCGGCGAGGACCGGCAGGCCACCAGCATCGTCATCACCGACGTGCAGTCGGCCGACGACATGCCCCCGGACGAGGGCGGCAAGGTGCTGGTCGAAGCCGACGGCTACAACCTCGCCGGCCGGTCGGTGCCGGTGTACCTCGACGTCTGGCTGCCCGGCAAGGACCCCGCCACCAGCCCCCCGGACTACACCTTCGAGGACAGCCGGGCCGACAAGACCAGAGGCTCCAAGACGCCGTACCTGATCGAGTTCGGACCCGGTGACCCGCCGCACGGCTCGGTCGAGTTCGTCATCGAACCCGGTCGCCTCGCCGCCGACCCCGACCCGCGGGCCCGGGCCTTGGTCACCGAATCGACTGACGCCGCCTTCAAGAAGCCGGTCCTGAAGTCCGGCCGCTGGAACGTCCGGGCCCGCATCCCGCGGGACGAGAACGAGGCCTTCCGCGGCGAGTTCCACATGCGGGAGCGCAAGGACGGCTTCGAGGTGATCCAGAAGAAGCTCCGCGTCCTGGCCGTCGCCGGCGCACCGACCCGCGAGTTCCAGTTCCTGCGCACCTTCCTGTCCCGGGAGGTGCAGGAGAACCGGGCCACCCTGACGGTGCTGGTCCAGAACGAGGCCGGGCTGAGCGGCACTCTCACCCCCAACGCGACCGAGCAGGTCCTCCGCCGCTTCCCGACCCGCCTCGACATCACCGACCGGCCCACGACCCCCGAGGAGAAGCCTTATAACCTCAACGAGTACGACGTGATCGTCGCCTTCGACCCGGACTGGTCGGAGATCACCCAGCAGCAGGCCGAGGACATCCGCACCTGGGTGACACGCCAGGGCGGCGGCCTGATCCTGGTGGCCGACCGGATCAATACGGTGCAGTTGGCCCGGGTCGAGCGGCCGCGCCCCGGCGAGGAACCGCGGGGCGAGAGTCAGCGGCTGCTGCCGATCCTCGAGGTGCTCCCGGTCGAGCCGGACGACTACATCGTGGTGCGGCTCCGTTCGATCCCGCGGACCCCCCGCCGCCTGTACCTGAGACCGATGCCCGGCTCCGACCTGCTGAAGATCGACGACCCGCCCGAGCCGGCCGGCCCGGACGACGGCAAGAAGGCGGCCGACGACCCGATCGCCGGCTGGGAACGGTTCTTCACCGACCGCCCGAGCTACGTCCGACACCCCGACGAGAAGGTCGAACTCTACCCCCGGCGCGGCTTCTTCTCCTGCTACCCGGTCAAGGACGTGAAGGCGGGGGCCCACGTCCTGGCCGAGTTCGCCGACATCGACGAACGCGGGGCCGGTCGTAACCTGCCGTGGCTCGTGGTCAGCAACCCCTCGGCCGCTTTCCGCACCTGCTTCCTGGGGTCCGGCGAGGTCTACCGCCTGTACGCCTACGACAAGAATTACTACGAGCGGTTCTGGGCCAAGTTGCTCAAGTACATGGCCGGGAAACGCAGCAGCAAGGCCGCCTCCCGCGGCCGCGTCATCGTCAGCAAGGAGGTCATCTCCGGCTCGCCGATCCGCGTCCAGGTCCAACTCCTCGACCCCGGTTCCAAGCCCTACAAGGACGGCGAGATCGACCCGAAGTTCAGCATCGTGCGGACCGCGGCCGACGGCAGCAAGACGACCCAGGGGCCGTTCCCCCTCACCGCCACGGGTGTCGACGGCTACTTCAAGGGGACGGTCGTGGCCGACGCCAAGCTCTTCCCCCCCGACGACTCGGAATACCAGGTCGTCGTGGAGGTCCCGGACGGCCCCGCCCCGCCGCTCACCGGCAAGTTCCAGATCACCCGCTCCGACCTGGAGATGGACGTGACCAAGCCGGACCTCACCGCCTGGCTGGCCCTGGCGAGCGACTTCGACGACGCCTTCCAGACCCGGCTCCCGGACCGGGTCAAGAACACCCTCGCCGCCCGACTCCCCCGGGAAAACGGCATGCCCAAGCTGGCCTTCAAGCTCTCCGAGCGTGACCTGGTCGGCCTCATCCCCGAGTGCTTCCGCACCGAGGAACGACGCTTCGACATCCGCGGCCCTGTCAACGACCTGTGGGACAAGGGCGTCGACCTGCCGCAACGAAAGGACGACGGCAACTTCTGGGAACGCAACGTGCCCGAGGCCTGGTCCGGCAAGACCCTCCCGGTCAGTTGGGTCCTGCTGGTCGTCGTCTCGCTCCTGAGCCTGGAGTGGCTGACGCGCAAACTGCTCCGGCTGGCCTGAGCCTGAGCTGAGCCTGAGCTGAGCCTGAGCTGAGCCTGAGCTGAGCCTGAGCATCGGCCGGCGCGGCGTCGCCGCGACGCCCGCCAGGCTTCGGACGCGACCCGTGGCGTCGCCCTGACCCGCCCGCCGCGTACCCGACCCCGCTACCGACAACCCCAGTGAAGACGACCATGGCGACCACGACGATCCCGCAGCCGACCGCCGACGATCCCGTCTACCAGCCGCTCGACCGCCTCCGCGGCATCATCCGTACTTACGTCCTCATCGAGGGGTTCCTGTCCCTGTTGCTGTTCGCGATCGCCTGGTTCGTCCTCGTCCTGGTCTTCGACTTCGGGGTCTTCAAGGCCTTCCACTGGGACTGGACCCAGCACGCCTCCTGGTGGCTCCGGGCCGTGGCCCTGGCCGCGGCCCTCGGCACCTTGCTCTTCCTGTTCGCCTCCCGCATCGTCTACCGCCTCACCACCGAGTTCTCTTACCCCGCCCTGGCACTGGTCCTCGAACGCCGCTTCCCCAAGGTCCTGGGCGACCGCCTCATCACCGCCGTCGAACTCGCCAACGTCCAGCAGGCGGCCCGCTACGGCTACTCGGCCGACATGATCCGCCAGACCATCCGCGAGGCCCGCGAGCGGGTCGGCACCGTCCCGGTCAGGGAGGTCTTCAACTGGCGGCGGTTGTGGCGGATGGGCCTGCTCGCCGTCGGCTCGTTGCTGGCGCTGGTGGCCCTCGGCTACGGCAGCTACGTCCTGGCCACGGGGAACACCGACCCCCTCCGTGCCGCCTGGAAGTGTTACCACGTCACGGCCCTGCTCTTCGAGCGGGACCTTCTCCTGGAGAACACCCCCTGGCCCCGCAAGGCCCTGCTCGAGCTGAGGGCCGTCGACCGCGACGGCCGGCTCGGACCGATGCCGGAGACCGGCTTGCGGGTCGCGCGGGACGGCGACCCGCCCCGGCTCGTCGTCAAGTCCTACCAGTGGGTGATCGCCGACCGCTCCCGGGCCGACGGCTGGCGGCCGCTACTCTGGGGTGACCTGACCCGCGAGCTGGTCGGTTGCGACGTGCCGTCGCTCGATTTCCCCGGCAGCCCCGCCGCCGGGTCTTCCGCCGCCGGGTCTTCCGCCGCCGAGGCCGCCTCCGTGGCGGTCGATGCCGTCCTGGAAAGCCCCGCCTTCCGCGAGGCCTTGAACAGCGCCCTGGGGCTGGAAAGGTACCGGGAGTTCCAGAACGTCTTCGACCGGCTCGAAGCACTCGCCAACGACCCGGCGATGGAGCGGAAGCTCCGCCGCCTCGAAAAGCCCCGCGAGGTGACGTTCAAGTACACCGGGCTGAAGACGGCCGGCGACGGCGTTCTGAAACCCGAGGGCGATAACCTCTACGCCGGGGACGTGACGGGGCTGCGCGAGGACGTGCTGTTCACCGTCCGGGCCGAGGACTTCCGCACGCCGCAGCGGGCCATCACCCTCATCCCGCCGCCCGCTCTGCTGAGCCTCACCCGGGTCGAGTTCCAGCCCGCCTACCTGCACCACGCCTCCCCCGCCGACGGAAGTTGGTCTGACCTCAAGGACCTCCTGCAGCGGATGCCCGAGGAGAACCTGTCGCTCACCGGCGACCGCTCGGTGTTCGCCGTGCCGTCCGGTAGCGAAGTCGTGATCACCGGCACGACTGAGAAACCGATCTCCCGGGCCTGGGGGCGGCCGAGGGTCGGCAGGTTCCCCCGCGCCGTGGCCGGCTCCGCCGCACTCGTGGAACTGCCGGTCCGCGACGGCCACAAGTTTACCGTCGAGTTCCGCGGGGCCGACCGCATCACCTCCGCCGTCGAGTTCGACCTGGTCTTCGAGAACGAGGACCGGGTCCGCTCCAGCCGACAGGTGCTGATCCAGGTGATCGAGGACCAGGCCCCCCAGGTCGAGGTCGCGCTGGACGTGATCCGCAAGGTCGGCAAGGAATACTGGGTCACCCCGCGGGCCAAACTGTACTTCAATCCCGAGAGCAATATCCGCGACGACAACGGCCTGAGTAAGGTCGGCTTCGTCGTCAACTACGAGATGAGCGACGCCGCCGAGGTGCGGGTCCGCCGGGCGGTCAAGCTCGCCCAGGCCGCCGCCGAGAAGGCCCCGACCGGTCGCCTCGGCTCGCTGGCCGCCGACTTCGCCGACTACGTCCACCAGGTCCGCAGTGACGAGGCCGATAAGAAGAAGACCGCCTCCTTCGCGCTGGGCAAGTTCGTCGCCCTCGACGGCCGCCTGACCCGCGACACCCGGGCGGAGGTCCAGCGCCGACTCGCCCTGCCCCTGACCGACGACAGGCCGAACCTGGTGAAGCGGCTCGGGCTGGAAACCAAGGTCTACGCCCAGGCGAGCCGCTCGGGCGGCCGCCTCGAATCGTTCAAGTGGGTCGTGGACGGCGACTACTTCGATGTCCGGGCCCTGGGTCTGGAGGTCCCGCCGGGCGAGGTGCAACCCCGTTACGAACTGCAGCTGGTGGTCGAGGCGACCGACACCAATTACGCCACCGGTCCCAAAGTCGGCCGCAGCGAGCCGCTCAGCATCCTCGTCGTCTCGCCCGGCGACCTGCTCGTCGAGATCGGCCGCGACGAGGAGAAACTCGGTAACAAGCTCGACGAGGCCGTCAAGAAGCTCGAAGCCGCCAAGACCAAGTTCGCCTTCGTCCGCTCCAAGAGCGAGCAGCAACTGCCCGAGGATCTCGACCCGGTGAAGGTCCGCTGCCGTGACGCCCTCCAGGACGTCGTCAAGGCCCGTGACACCGTCCAGGCGGTCGGCCGGGAGTTCCGCCGCATCGAGCGGGAGGCGATCGTCAATCAGTTGCCCGAATCGAACCTGGAGCAGTACGGCAAGTTCGCCAACCGCATCGACCGGGCCCTCGGTGACGCCCCCGACCCGGTCAGCCCCGGCGAGGACGAGCAACTCCGCCGCGGCCGATCGCCCGAACGCCCCTTCGGGGAACTGACCCCCAAGGCCACCTTCGCCGCCACCGAAAAACAACTCGAGTCGCTGCAGCGCGACTTCGACGAGAACCGCTGGCCGCCCGTCCTCGCCGAGACCGCCGACGGCCTGCGCTACAACCGCTTCACCCAGGCCCACAACTCCATCATCCTGCTGGAGGCGGAGGTCGCCTCCCTGCGGCAACTGCTCGGCGAAGCCCAGAGCCAGGAGCGGCTGAAGAACCAGCTCAAGTCGATCCTGGAACGGCAGGACCGCATCAGCCTGGCCCTGGCCCGTAAGCTCCGTGAGGACGAGGAAGAGCGGACCAAGGACACCCCCAAGCTCGGCGAGGTCGGTCAGCTCTTCCTGGCCAAGGGTGAGGCCAAGAAGATCAGGCACGCCATCTCCTGGCGACAGTTCAAGGCCGACGAGCTGACCGTCAAGCTCACCAGCTCGGACCCGGCCGCACTGACCGTGCCCGCCGTGCTGAAGCTCGACTTCGAGCGTAACCAGTTCGACTTCGAGTACGAGGTCCGGGCCGCGGCCAAAGAAGGTGTGTTCACCATCACCCTGACCCCGGAGGCGGGTGACAAAATCGAGGTGACGGTCGTGGTGAAGTGAAATGACCCACCCCGGTCATGAGGTCGGACGAGGTCGTGGCGGGACCGACGCTTTTGCTGTGACGACCGTGACGGTTTGACCCCCCGGGCCGTAGCCCGGCCCCCCCAATACAGCCAGCCCAATACAGTTGGCCCGACGCTGGTGACGACGGCTCGTGAGGGCCACGGGGCTAACCAACCAGGTGGCCGTCCGGTCACCGGGGTGCCGCTCACACAGCCCGTGACGGTCGCGCCGCGGACCCCCCTGTAACGTCCGTGTAACGACCCCGTGACTTGGTCCTTATTTGTGTCGGTCGGTTGTTGGAACGGCCGCCGCGATTCGTCAAGATGTCAGAGAACGAGTTGTTCCCCCGTTCCGGGAGGAGGTTCCCCATGGCCCGTAGGTTGCCGACGTTCCAGTCGCTCGCGCTCGCCGCGACGGTCGGCCTGTTCGCCCTGACTTCGGCCCTCACGGCCCAGCCACCGGTCCCCGGTAGCCCGCCGATCAAGCCCGAAGACCTCAAGGCCAACCAGGACGAGAACGCCAGACTTTACAGGCGGTTGGCCGACGAGATGCTCCGACTCGCCCAGCGGTGGGAGAAGAGCGACAATCCCGACGAGAAGGAGCGGGCCAAGACACTGCGGGCCGCCCTGGAGATCGCGGCCCTCAAGGGGGTCGATAACCTCTTCAAGGAGCTTGTGTCCGGCCTGGCCGGCAGGCCCACCGGCGGCGACCTGAACCGACTCATCGGCCAGGACCAGAAGCTCCGGGCCGCCCTGGAGGAGATCCTGCGGACGCTCGAGACCGAGGGTGAGGCCGCCCGGCTCGCCCGCGAGATCGCCGAGCTGAAGGAACTCATCCGCAAGATCGAGCAGATCAAGCGCGACCAGGAAGACCTGCGGGCCCGCACCGAGAACCCGCGCAGCGACCCCAACAATCTGGCCAAGGAGCAGGGGAACCTGGCCAAGCAGACCGAGGCGGTCGCCAAGTCCTTCCCCGGTCAGGACAAGAAAGACCCCCAAGGGGGCAACGCCGGCCCGGGCAGCGCCGACAACAGGTCCGAGCCGAAGCCGGACGTGAAGCCCGGGGAGGCCCGGCCCGAGTCCAAGCCCGAGACACCCGACGACAAGAGCCAAGGCAAGCCCGACGGGTCCGGTTCGCCGATGGGCCCCAACCAGTCCCCGGGCGGCAAAAGCGGCGGGGAGCCGAAGCCCAGCCCCAAGGGTGACACCCCGGCCGGGGACGCCAAGGAATCCCCGACGGGCAACGCGGGCGGCGAACCCAAGCCCGGCGGCGAGCCGAAGCCGATGGCCCAGGGCGAGCCGAAAGACCCGGCCAACCCGATGAGCGGCGGTCAGCAGAATCAGCAGAATCAGCAGAAGCCGTCGCCCGGCGACAGTAAGGCCGCGGGGGAGGGCAAGGCCCAGCAGAAACCGTCCGAAGGCCAGCAGGGTGGTGACGGCAAGCCGATGCCGGGCGGCATGCCCATGGCAGGCGGGCAACCGAGCCAGTCCAAGCCCAGTCAGGGCGGCGGCTCTCCCCCCTCGGGCGGCGGCTCTCCCCCCATGGGCGGTCAGCAGCCCCCCCGGCCGAACGACCCCGCCCAGGAGAACGTCGAGCAGGCCGTCCCCCAGCAGCAGGGGGCCCAGGAAGACATCAAGAAGGGCCAAAAAGACGACGCTTCCAAGAAGCAAGACGAGGCCATCAAGCGGCTCGAGCAGGCCATCAAGGAACTCGAGAAGCGGCTCAAGCAACTCCGTGAGAAGGAACTGGCCCAACTCCTGGCCAACCTCGAAGAGCGGGTCGGCCGCATGCTCCGCATGCAGATCGAGGTCTACGAGGAGACCAAAAAGATCAACGACTCGGTCGTGCGGGCCAAGCAGAAGACCACGGCCCACATCCAGAAATCCCAGGCCGAGGCCGACAAGGAACTGGCCATCGTCGCCGAGGCCGAGAAGGCCCTCAAGCTGATGGAAGGTGAAGGCTCCGCCGTGGTCTTCGCCGGCGTCCTCTCCCAGGTCAAAGGCGACATGGAGGCGGTCCACAAGCGGCTCAACGAGGGCCGGGTCGAAGGCCGTGGCAAGGACAACCAGGCCGAGGGGACCCAGCTCATCGAAGAGGACATCATCGAGCAACTCACCATGATGAAGGAAGCCCTCAAGAAGGCCAAGCAGGACCTGGAGAACCAGCAGAACAGCCCGCCCAAGGACGGCAACAGCGGCGGCAAACCGAACAACAAGTTGCTCGACCTGATCAACGAGCTGAAGCTGATCAAGATGCAGCAGGAGCAAGTGAACAAGCGGACGATCAGCTACTCCAAGCAGGACCCGGGTGAGCAGGCCAAAGACCCGCTCATCCAGGCCGAACTGAAGCAACTCGGGGAGCGGCAGAGGATCCTGCAGGAGATGTTGCACAAGATCGCCACGCAGGCCAACCAGTGAGTCCTTCGGCGGCGTGGGCGGCCCGGTCCGCCGGTAGACCGGTAGACCGGGCCCCCGCGCCGCCCGCCCGCCCCCTCCCCCACGACCGCCGGGATGCCCACCGGCACGACTTGCCGAACGGTCATCGGCACGACCGGTTGTGTCCGAAGAGGTTACGGGCTAAACTCCGTTAAGACGGTTAGTCTCGCCGTGCCGGGTCGTCTTACCTTCACAAGCCGTGTCCGCGGCCGCCTCCGGAATGACGAGATCGAGAGCCACGAAACCGAGAACTACGAAACCGATCTGACTGACCCGCGAGCGAGGAGGTTTCCCGTGAAGTTCCGTCCGCATGTGATCGGGGTCGTCGCCCTATCGACGGTCCTCGCCGTGAGCCCGGCCTTCCCAGCCGAACCCGGTAAGAAGCCCTCACCGGTCTTCGGGTTCAGCACTTTGAGGTCGGCCACACCCGAGGCGGCCCGGGCCAAGACCGAGGCCTGGCTGAAGTCGGTCGGCAAGTTCGACGAGGCCGCCTTCAACAAGGTCTGGGCCGACGAGACGAAGACGGTCCTCGACCGCACCGCCGACGCCTTGGCCCTCGGCAGCTCCGAGGCGGCCGCCCTCCTCGCCGAAGTCCGCCGTCTCGACGCCCCGCCCCCGGCCGAGACCCCGGCTTTGCTCAAGGACGCCAAGCAGGACCCGTTCTTCCGCACCAACGTCGCCTTGGCCTTCGCCAAGGCCGCCGCCAGCCGCAAGGTCTACGAGGAAGCCCTCGAGGCCCTGAACGCCGTGGCCACCCCCGAGGTCGCCGTCGATCCCGCCGCCTTCTACTTCTTCAAGGCCGTGTGCGAACACGCCACCATGCGGAAGGAGCCGGCCAGCAACTCCATCCTCCGGCTCCTGGACGACGTCGTCGACGCACCCGACCGCTACAAGATGGTCGCCACGCTGATGTTCTTCGAGATGCAGAACTGGTCGCCCGACCCCAAGGACCTGTCGAACATCGAGCGGTTGATGGATAACAGCGGCCGGAGGCTCGAACTCGCCCGCGGCGGCGAGAAGACGCAGGACATCCAGCGTAAGATCGTCTTCCGGCTCGACGAGCTGATCAAGCAACTCGAGAACCAGAACAAGCCCGGCCAGGGCCAGGCCAACGGCGGGAATTGCCCCAACGGCGGCCAATCCGGTCAGCCCGGCAGCCAGCCCGGCAGCACCGTCAACCCCAGCCAGAACGCCCAGGACAGCGTCATCATGGGTGGCAGCGGGGCCGGCAAGATCGACGAAAAGCAACTCCGCCAGATCGCCGAACAGTGGGGCGACCTGCCCCCGGACAAGCGGGCCAAGATCGTCGAGGACATCACCCGTGACGTGCCGGCCAAGTACAAGCCGATGATCGATGAGTACTTCAAGGCCCTGAACCGGGTCCACGGCTACAAGTGAGCGGTGCCGCCGCCTGTCAGCCCGGCCACCAGGCCAGCCAGCCACGAACCGGGCGGTGGTCGCGACCGACGGCCACCGCCCGCCTGCTTTCGGCCCGCAATCCTTCGATGCCCGCGATGCGTTGTGAACGATCCGCCTGCCGTGTCACCTCGGCGAAATCCGACCTCCCGACGTGAGACCCCGGCCATGCCGACCCGCCGGCCGTCCCCCGCCCTGTTCGCCCTCCCGTTCGCCCTCGCGTTCTTGTGCCTGTTCTTGTGTCGGGCCGACCCCGCGAACGGCGACGACCTGACCACGACCGCCGGGAAGAAATTGACCGGCAAGGTCATCGCCATCGACGCCCAGGGCGTCACCTTCCTGGCCGGGGAGTCGCGCGTGACCGTGCCGGGGAAAGACCTGGTGTTGGTCGAACTGGGCAACAAGGTCGCCCCGCTCCCCCGGGACAAGGACGGCCGGCTCCCCCGCGTCAACGAGGTCGAGTTGATCGACGGTTCGACCCTGCGAGCCGGCAAGGTACTCGTGAAAGGCCGCAAGGTCGAGGCCGAGATGCTCGCCGGGCCGGAGGGGCTGACGGCCCCGAAATTCTCCCTGCCGCTGGAAGTCGTCTTCTCGGTCATGCGCGGGGCCGAGGAGCCGAAGAATCGCGAGGCCTGGAAGAAGATGCTCGTCGGCCGGGGCCGACGCGACCTCTACGTGGTCCGTGAGGCCGATGGGCTGAACTTTGTGCAGGGCACCATACTCGGCGGCGACGAGACCGGCACCAAGCTCAACTTCGAGAGGGAGGACGGCACGCGGACGGAACTCCTCCTCTCCCGGGCGACCGGGGGACTGGTCTTCTCCCCGCCGCCCGCGGCCCAGGTTCCCCCGACCCTCTGCAAGGTCATCGACGTGTTCGGCAACACCCTCGTCGCCCGCGAGGTACGGCTTTCTCCCGGGGGCGTCACGGTCGTGACCGTGGCCGGTGTCGAGGTGAACTACCCCTCGATCGCGGCGGTCGCCAAGCTCGACTACGCCCAGGGGAACATCGCCTACCTCTCCGACCTCGACCCGGTCATCGACGCCCCGGAACTGCCGGCCGAGGAGAGGGCCCTGCGCCTGAACCCGGCCCCGCCGGTCGTCCGCGACGCCGGCATCTCCAACGAACCCCTGCGGTTCGGCAACGACCCGGTCTTGCCCAAGGGGCTGGTCATCGCCACCGACACGGCCCTGACGTTCAACCTCGGCGGCGAGTACCGTGAGCTTAAGGCCCTGATCGGCATGGCGGAGACGTCGCCCGACGCCGGCCTGGAAGCCAAGGTCATGATCGAGGTCGACGGCAAGGTCGTCTTCTCGGAAACGGTCAGGCGGAAGGACAAGCCCCGGCCGGTGAGCATCGATGTCAAGGGGGCCAACCAGTTGCGGGTGATCGTGGAGGCCGACTCGCCGCAGTTCGGCAACCGCATCGTCCTGGCCGACGCCCGGGTCCAGAAGTGAGTCGTCGTGAGTCCTGACCGGTCCGACCGGAGTTGAGTTGCCGGTAATCTCGAATCACACCCGAGTCGTCACCCATGATGCGTTACCTGTTGTCGGCCGTGCCTGTCGTCCTGGCCTGGGGCGTGTCGCTCGTGCGGCCGGCGACCGCCGCCCCGGTCGAACCGATCGCGGTCGACCCGGTCGTTCTCGACGCCCAGGCGCGGCGGATCGCCGTCATCAAGAAGGTACAGCCGGCCGTGGTCGCCGTCTGCATGCCGGGCGGCCAGGGCGTCGGCTCCGGCGTGCTGATCTCGCCCGACGGCTACGCCCTCACCAACTTCCACGTCGTGCAGCCGACCGGCCCGCTCATGCAGGCGGGGCTGGCCGACGGCGTCCTCTATGACGCCGTGCTGGTCGGGCTGGACCGGGTCGGGGACGTGGCCCTCATCAAGCTCCTGCCCAAGCAGAAGGGTAAGGACTTCCCCTATGTGCCCCTGGGCGACAGCGACAAGGTCCGCACCGGCGACTGGTCCCTGGCCCTCGGCAACCCGTTCTCGCTGGCCATGGACTTCACCCCCACCGTGACCTTCGGCATCGTCAGCGGCACCAACCGCTACCAGCCCCCGGAAGGCAAGGGCCTGCTGGAATACACCGATTGCATCCAGATCGAGACCTCGATCAACCCGGGCAATTCCGGCGGCCCGCTCTTCAACATGCAGGGGGAGTTGATCGGCATCAACGGCCGCGGGTCGTTCGAGAAGCGGGGCCGTGTGAACTCCGGCGTCGGCTACGCCATCTCGATCAACCAGATCAAGAACTTCCTCGGCCACCTGTACGCCGGGATCGATACCGACCACGCCACGCTCGGGGCCACCGTCGGCACCGCCTCCGACGACGCCCCGCTGACGCAGATGGTGATCCGACAGGTGCTCGACGGCTCGGACGCCGAACGCCGCGGCCTCCGCCAAGGTGACCAACTCCTGAGCTTCGCCGGCCGCGTGGTGACCAGCACCAACCAGTACAAGAATATCCTCGGCATCTTCCCCCGCGATTGGCGGGTACCGCTCACCATCCGTCGTAACAACGAGCGACAGGAGGTGCTGGTGCGGCTGATGGGGAACATGGCGACGGAGAAGGAAAGTCCCGCACCCCCGGACGTCCGCCCCGAAGGCCCGCCCGCACCGCCCCGACCGCTGCCCAAGGGGCCGGCCCCCAAGGCCGCCAACCCCGAAGTCGCCCGGCAGTACGTCGCCAAAAAAGGTTACGCCAACTGGTACTTCAACGAACTCGAACGGGACAAGCTCCTGACCGCGGCCCGCCGGCACGGCGACTTCACCACCGTTCCCGGCACCTGGACGGCCGAGGGCAAATACGAGGTCGGCGAACGCCGCGGCGACTTCCGCTTCGAGATCGGCTCCGGCAAGGACGCCGACCCCTTTGTCAACCTCCGGCTCAACATCGAACACCGGCTCTCGCCGCTCAAGGACACCGACCTGCGGAGCAAATCGGAACCGATCGGCAGCGGCGGGCTGATGATGGCCCTCTACCACTGGCACCGCCTGCTCACCACCGGGGCCAAGGGCTTCGAGGGACTCTTCGCCCACGGCGGCGACGAGCCGTTCTACCCGTTCCCGACCGACGGCTCCGCCCCGAAGTCCCTGGCCTCCCTCCGCGTCGATTGTGCCGTCCTGAAGACCAAGCACGGCGCGACCGAGTGCAAGTGGTACTACTCGAAGAAGGACTACCAGTTGCTCGGTTTCGAGACGTTCCTGACCCGGGACGACGACCCCTGTGAGGTCTACTTCTCCGACTACCGGCCGGTGGACGGCCTGCGACTGCCGCACCGCATCGAGGTGCGATTCAAGGACCGCCGCTACGCGGTGCTGACGGTAAGCCGGTACACGCTCGGCAAGTAGTAGTAAACGTAGCAGTACACGCGTAGCGGTACACGCTCGGCAAGTAGTCGGTCGCCCAGCCGCCCGGCCGCCCGACCCGCATAACCGCACCCGGTCCGCACCGATACGCCGCCATCCCCGGACGCTACTGACGACGCACCTAACTCGACGCCGCCATCCGCCAAGCCTTCCGACGCACCCATGACTACCCGATCCGGCCTGCCGCTCATTGTCACCGTCCTGGCGGGACTCGTGCCCGCCGCCGCCACCGCCGCCGACCCGCTGAACGAACTGGCGGAGCGGGCGAACCGGAAGATGGTGAAGCTGTTCGGGGCCGGCGGCTTCTCCCGGCTGAACAACTTCGGCACCGGCATCGTCATCAGCCCCGACGGCCACATCCTGACGGTAGCCAGCCAGTTGCTGGACACCCCGGAGTTGGTCGTACACCTGTACGACGGCCGCCGCCTCCGGGCCCAGGTCCTCGCCGTCGAACCGGAACTCGACGCGGCCATCGTCAAGGTCCGCGTGGACGGCAAGAAGCCCGACGAACCGACCGGGCTGAACCTCGACCACTTCGATTTCGCGGAGGAGGCGAAGCGGCCCCCCGCCCAGCCGGGGGACTGGGTCGTGGCCCTGTCGAACACCTTCGAGATCGCCCTGCGGGACGAACCGCTGAGCCTGCAACGGGGTGTGGTGTCGGCGTATACGAAGCTGGCCGGCCGCCGCGGCATCTTCGACTTCCCCTACACCGGCGAGGTCTACGTCGTCGACGCCATCACCAACAACCCCGGTGCCGCCGGCGGGGCCTTGCTCGACCTCAAGGGCCACCTCCGTGGCGTCATCGGTCGCGAGATCAAGAACAGCCTCAGCGACACCTGGATGAACTACGCCATCCCGATCACCGCCAAGGTGGACATCAAGACGAAGGAGGTCGTGAAGGACAAGGACGGCCGGGAAACCGAGGTCGAGAAGACGATCACGGTGTCGATGCCGGAGTTCGTTTCCTTGGGCATGCAGGGGAAGTACAAGCCGGCCCCGAGCCGCTCCAAGATATCCGGTGAGGGCGGCTATACGGGGATCATCTTCGTGCCCAACGTTCTGCCCCGGACGCCGGCCTATGTCGAGGACGTGGTTCCGGGGTCGCCGGCGGCCAAGGCCGGCTTCCGCCCCGACGACCTGGTCAGTTTCGTGGACGGGGAGCCGATCGCCAGCATCAACGTGTTCAACGAGTGGCTGAAGAAGAACACGCGGCCGGGGCAGGTCATCCGCGTCGAGGTGCGGCGGGGCGAGGCCCTGCAGACGCTCGAACTGACACTGGGCCAGCACCCGGCCAAGCCGTCGCCCCCGTCGCCCCCGCGATCCCCGAGTTCCCCGACGCCCGCTCCGGATCGCCCGACGCCGTGACGTCCATGACCGTTCGACCCACCCGTTCCGACCTTACCGAGGGACGCCGACCGATGACCACCCGCTGGCCAGTCCTGGTTTCCACCGCCGTCGCCCTCCTATTGCTATTGCCGTCGGCGTCGCTGGGCCGTGCCGCCGACGTGAACGAGGCGACGCAGAACGCGATGAAGGCGGCCTGCGCGCGGGTCGCCCCGACCGTGGTCAAGATCGAGACCGCCGGCGGTGCCGAGGTCATCGGGGGCGGTCCGAAGGGGCCGCCGGGGGCTGGCGGGGCCACCATCCGCAAGGGCCTGGGGCCGACCACCGGCCTGATCGTCGATACTGACGGCTACATCATCACCAGTTCGTTCAACTTCGCCAACAAGCCGACCGACATCTTCGTCACCATCCCCGGCCGCCCGCAGCGGCTCGTGGCCCGTGTCGTGGCCACCGACCAGACCCGCATGCTCACGCTGCTGAAGGTCGATGCCAAGGACCTGCCGGTCCCCCGGGCCGTCCCGAAGAAGGACATCGAGATCGGTCAGTGGTCGTTGGCCCTCGGCCGCACCCAGGACCCCGACACCGAACACCCGCCCTCGATGAGCATCGGCATCATCAGCGCCCTGAACCGCATCTGGGGGAAGTGCGTTCAGACCGACTGCAAGACCTCGCCGGTCAACTACGGCGGTCCGCTCGTGGCCCTCGACGGCCGCGTCTACGGCGTCATCGTGCCCGCCTCCAACCGGGCCGACGGCGAGACGGCAGGGGTCGATACCTACGACGGCGGCATCGGCTTCGCCGTGCCGCTCGAAGACGTGTTCGCCGTGCTGCCCCGCCTGAAATCGGGGGAGAACCTGCGGCGCGGCCTGCTCGGCATCACCCCCCAGGGGACCGACGCCTACAACGCGCCGGCCGTGATCGGTACCGTGCAACCGGACTCGGCCGCGGCCAAGGCCGGCCTGCAGGCCGGGGACAAGATCCTCGAAGTCAACGGCAAGCCGGTCCCCAACTTCTCCACCCTCCAGCACGTCCTCGGGCCTCTGTACGACGGTGACGAGATCACCGTCAAGGTCGCACGCGGGGAAAAGGAGTTGCAGTTCAACGGCGTCAAGCTGCTCGGCACCTCGACGGCTTACGTCAACAGCTTCCTCGGTCTGCTGCCGATGCGGGACGACCCCGGCCCGGGCGTGCAGGTCCGCTACGTCTACCCGAAGAGTCCGGCTGACGTGGCCGGGCTGAAGGCCGGCGACCGCATCCTGAAAGTCGGTCCGGCCCAACCGGCCATGGCCCCGCTGCAAGCGGTTCAGGACCGGGCCGCCCTGCTCACGCTCCTACAGCGGCTCACCCCCAACAGCGAAATCCGCATCGAGGTCAAGCGGAAGGACGGCGACAAGACCGAGTTCGTGACGGCCCGTCTCGTGGCCGCCCCGGCCGACCTCCCCGACCGGTTGCCGTTGCCCTCGTCTCTGGGCCGGGCCCTCGAAACACCCAAAAAGGAGCCAGCTCCCCCCAAGGGGGGCGTGATCCCCCCCAAAGGGGGCGTGGTTCCGCCCAAGGGCGGCGGAACCGGGCTGAAGGGCGATAGCGATTCCCTCGATTTCGAGTCGCCCGTCAGCTTCCTGCCTCAAGACCCCCCGGAAGGGCCGAAAAAGGACGAAAAGCCGAAGGTCGAGACCGGCTTCCTGAAGCGGGCCAACGAGGCGCTCGGACGGGAATACTGGGTCTTCGTGCCGGACAACTATGACCCGAACCGGTCCTATGGCGTGATCATCTGGTTCCACGACGTCGGCGACGGCGGCCGGGACGGCGAGAAGATGGCCCGCACCTTCCGCGACTTCTGCGAGGACCACAACTTCATCGTCGTCGGTCCGAAATCCGGCAACAAGGACGGCTGGCTGCCGAGTGAGACCGAGCTCGTCATGCAGGACGTCAAGGCCGTGATGGGGCAATACACCATCGACCGCACCCGCGTGGTCGCACACGGCAAGGGCAACGGCGGCCAGATGGCCTTTTACGTAGGCTTCAACGCCCGCGACACGATCCGCGGCGTGGCCACGGTCGGGGCCGTTCTGGGGACGAACCCCAAGGACAATCTCGCCAACCAACCGCTGTCGTTCTTCGTGGCCGCCGGCGACAAGGACCCGCTCAACAAGGAGATCGTCGAGAGCAAGGATCTGCTGCTGGAGAAGCGGTTCCCGGTCGTCTTCCGCGAGATGAAAGACAGCGGCAAGGAGTATTTCGACGCCCCCACCTTCGCGGACTTCCTGGCGTGGCTCGACTCGCTCGACCGGATCTGACACGCACGGAGCCGTGTGCGTTACACGGAACCTGCCTTACACGGACTAGCGCTTGCGGCAGGCCTGGGTTGTGGCCGGGACCGGCCGGCGGGCAGAGTTGAGGCTTACCCGGTAAGACGGCACGGCCAGGCCTGCAGGTGGGCTGGCGGCTGCAGCCGCGACCTCGCCCGTCCAGTCCCGACCGACTGCCTGGACCGACCACGCGGATTGTCCCGTCGCACTCACTTCAGCTCGACGTTCCAGTAGGCGTTGTCGATGAACGACTGCCAGGACTGGTACTTCTTCTGCGTCAGCTTGAGATTCAGCAAGGGCGACCGCTTGGGCTTTTCCGGCTTGCGGATGAGCGTCATGTTGGCTTGCCGCGGGGTCCGGCCGCCCTTGCGGACGTTGCAGTCCACGCAGGCACAGACGATGTTCTCCCAGGTCGTGGCCCCGCCTTGGCTGCGCGGGATCACGTGGTCGAGCGACAGTTCACTGGTCGGGAACTTCTTGCCGCAGTACTGGCACTGGTTGTGGTCCCGGGCGAAGATGTTGCGGCGGTTGAACTTCACCGTCTGCTTGGGCAACTTGTCGTAGGCCAGCAGGCGGATCACTCGCGGGGCCTGGATTTCCCGCGTCGGCGTCCTCACCCAGTCGTCGTCCTCCTGGCGGAAGTGGCTGGCCCGGTAGGCACTCAGTTCTGACCACGAGGCGAAGTCGTAGGTGTTGAACTGCCCCTCGTCGAGACTCACGACCTCGGCCAATTCCTTGAAGAGCAGGCAGAACGCTCGGCGGACGGAGATGATGTGCACGGCCACGAACGTCTTGTTCAGCACGAGCACGCTCGCGTCCAAGGCCGAGTAGGTGCCAACATTCATAGCGGTGCGGCCTTTCTGTGGGGGGGCAGTCGCACCGACCACGGCAGTCCGGGCACCTGGTCGGCACGCACTCTGTCTGGGAGATGCGTCGGTGGCGGTTCGGGTTCGTTCACGCAATCATCTTACTGCGGGTTTTTCCGTCCCCGCAAGTCCCCGGGTCGTCTTCCGCCGGGCGGCTTCACACGATTTTCATGCCTGTGCGGCCCCGTCTTTCCGTCGCGGCGGTTTCCCGTCCCGTCTGGGCGTCCGGGCATCAGGCGCGGCGGCTTCCCCGCCCGTCACACAGCCAACGGGTCAGGGTGTCGAGCGATCGTTGGCACTCGGCGAGCGGTCCCGTCACCTGCACCCGGACCAGTGACACCTGGATGTCACTGCCCACGACGGTAGATCGTCGGCGGGCGATGCGGCGGCCGGGGTACACGAGTCCGATGCTCCGGGCACCGGTCACCGCGGCGTAGGCCAGCACCTGGTGCAAGTCGGCCGGGTCCGGTGCCGCCCCGCTCGCCTTCCATTTGGCGTCGAGTACGACCCCGGGCCGCCCGTGCTTCCGCAGCATGAGATCAGGCACAAGTTCGCTCGGCCCGACGCCGAAGCGGGGGTGCGCCTCGACCGACCAGCCCGGGCGGGAACCGAGTGCCGAGGTCAGCCCGCGTCGTAGGTAGTGCTCGAAGGCCCGGCCCAGGTCGATCAGGAACGCCCCGGTGCCGGGCCGGTCGGGGCGGCCGGTGGCGAGTCCGTCGTTCAGAAATCGGCACAGGGACAGCAGCGGGCCGTAGTGGGCGGCGCGGGCCTCGGCCTCGGCGGCCGCGAAGTCGTCGTCCGTTAGGGGAACTACAGGGAGTCCGGCCCAGGGGCCGAGGGCGGTGGCGAGTTCCTCTCGCGCCGCGGGGCCGAGGTCCGGGTTCGCGAGCAACCCGGCTGCGACCACGCGGGGAACGCGGTTCCAGGCGGTATCGAGATCGAGTACTGATTCAGTTATCGGGAAGTGGCTAGGGCAGGCGCGGGCGGCCAGGTCGCGGATGTGGTCGGCGGTGCGGAGCCGGCCACGCAGGAAGCGTGACGCGTCGTCCCGTTCGGCATACCCGGTGACCAATCCGTATCGTGTGACCTCTCGCAGGCGGGCGGCGAGTTCCGACGCCAGGGCGTCGAGCAACCCGGTCGCCGGTTCGACTCCGTCCTCGGCACCTGGCCCCCCCTCTCTCAGTCCCAGGAGCATGCGGACGTTCGGCCAGGGCAACTTCGGGGCGACCGCGAGGCGACGGTTCGGCGTGTCGAACCAACCGACGATGCCGCGGGGAGTGAGGCGAAAGAAACCCCGGCGGAACGCGGGGGCCACGTCGATCAGGTGGCGGGCGTGGGCGAGCAGGAAGGTGACATCCTCGGCGGCAAGCCGTACCTCCCGGGTCCGCCGCTCCACGAGTCGAACGGTCGGCCGGTTCCTGCGCTCGGTCGGGTTCACGGCGGTCACCGGGTTGTCGGGTAAACGGTCGGGTTCACGGCGGTCAGCGGGTCACACGGTCTGACCGGGGGTGAGGCTCCGCACGAGCCGCGCAGGTTCGTAGTCCCGGAGGCGTTCGGACCGGCCGCCGAGGTAGTCGAGCAGCAGCGGTCGGACGTGGTGTTCCCAGACGGTCGCGAGTTTCTGGCGGTTCAGCCCCGGCACCATGAAGAAGCTGTGTCCGATCTGTACGGCCGGGCCGAGGTGGCGGGTCAAGCGGGCGTTCAGTTGCTCGAAGAGCCTCACGGTCCGGGGCCCGAACGCCTCGTCGTCGTCGCTCGGGGCGTGTTCCTCGAGCCAGCGGGCGAGTATACCGGGGTCGGCCGGCATCTCGACGAAGGAGAACCGCCGCCTAAGTGCCTGATCGAGGGCCGTGGCGGTGCGGTCGAGCGGGTTCATCGTCGCCAGCAGGTAGAGGTTGTCGGGCAGACGGAACGACCGCCGCGAATAGGGCAGTGTCACGCTCTGGTCGCGGTACTCCAGGAGGAAGAGCAGTTCCCCCAGGATGCGGGGCAAGTTGCCGCGGTTCAGTTCGTCCACGATCAAGACGTGCGGTTCGCCGGGGCAGGCAGCGGCCCGGGCGGCGAACTCGCAGAGTACGCCGTCCTCCACCGCATAGCTGACCTCGCCCCCCGTGTTCCGCACCCGGATGCCTTCCACGAATTCCTCGTAGCTGTACGCCGGGTGGAACTGCACGAAGCGGACGCGGCCGGGCCGGTCGCCGGTCAGCAGCCGGGCCAGGCACCGGGCGACGTGCGTCTTGCCGGTGCCGGGCGCGCCTTGCAGCACCAGTTGTCGCTTCAGTCGGAGCAACTCCAGGACGCGGTCGAGCCAGGCCTCCGAGAGGTACGTATCGCGGCGGAAGGCGGCCCGGTCGTAGGTTGCCGCGTCCGGTTCGCTCCCCCGGCGGCGCAGCAGCGGGCGGGGGTCGCCCTCGGCCGCACAGGCGAACAACGGCAGCAGACGATCGAACGCCAGCAGGATTTCCCCGGTCAGACTGCTGCCACGCAGGGCCGGGTCGGTCGGCTCCCGGCGGACCCCGGCGGCGAGGGTCTTGTGCGTGGACCAGGACCGCAACTCGGTCGCATCGCGAACCGGGACTTCCGTCCGGAGGTCGTCGCCGACCCAGAACCGCAGCCCTTCGGGCCAGGACCCCGACCGCACGGTTCGGATCACCAGTTCAGCGTGTTCCCGGATGGCGGCGCGGAAGAGTCTTCCGGTCTCGCGGGCGGAACGGCCCAGGTGGAACCCGTAGCTCACGCCGTCGGCGGCGACACGCACGAAGAACTGGGCGTCGGCCCGTTTCGTGCCCCGGCACCGGCGGTAGAAGGTGATCCATTGCACCGGCTGGTAAGGCTGGCCACGGCCGAAATCGTTCCGGCAGATGCTGGTGAGGGCACGGCCGACGCGGGCCTCGGACTCCATGTCCCAGCCGTGTTCCCGGTCCAACACCGGCCGGACGTAGCGGTCGGCGACTTCCCGACACAACTCCACCAGCGGTTCCCGGAGCACGAAGTGATAGCGGTCCCGGTTGGCCGTCATCCAGCTCCGGCTGTTCGATCCGGACAGCTCGCGCAGGAAGGCGAACGTGTCGGAGCAGAAGCCCGAGAAGGCGGCAGAGGCGGTCGGCTCGGGCCGGCTGCCCAAGGCCCGGACGACCTCGGCGAACTCCAGCGGGTGGACGTGGAAGGTGTCACGAAGCACGCCGACGGTCTCGCACCAGATCCGGCAGCGTTCGGCCGTCGGCAGAAAGGGGCCGGCCGCATCGTTCAGAGCGGGCAGGGCGTCTTCCCAGCTCCCGGCCGGGTCGGCGGCGCGGAACGCCCGGTACGCCGCCTCGTAGTGGCCCGCCTCGGCCTCCGCCGCGAACCGTCGCACGGCTTCGATCCGCTCGGGAGGCGTCTCCCGGAGCCGCTGACGCAGCGGTCGGGTGGCTCGCACTTGCCGCACCGCCTGCCGGACCGCCTCCGCGTCGCAGCTCCAGGTGAATGCCCCCGGTTCCGTCCGCACCGGCAACTCCCGCCCGACCATCGCCGACACCCGGGCGAGAAAGTGCGATATCTGCTCGGCGGTCAGGTCGGCGGCCACGCTCCGCAGGTGGTTCACGCCGGCAAAGAACCCGTCCAGACGTTCCTCGAAAGTCCGGGCCGGATCGGTCGACAACCCGAGTCGGACCAGTCCTGCCTCGGTCGCCGGGGACCAGACGGGGACGTCCGGTATTGCCACCCGGGCCAGGGCTGCCCAGAAGCCGGGACCGACACCGGGGACGTGATACGCCCCGTTCGGGGCCACACAGCGGGCCAAGCGGTACGGCAGCGGGTCACGGCCGTGCAACAGGTGGGCTACCCCGTAGCGCAGGAAGCGTGCCTTCCGGGCGAAGACCGTGAGGTGGAAGACGATCGGTAACGCGCGGGTGGCGAACCGCAGCAGTTCCGTCCCGAACTCCGCGTCTGACAGTTGGTCGAGTTTCTCGGGAGCAAAGGTCGGCCGCGTGTCGTCAAGCGGGTCGTTAACCGGTTCGCCCAGCCCGGCACGGAACCGGGCCAGGGCAGGCCCGAGAGGGAGGTCAGCCCGTCGGGGGCGGTTCGTGGCCATCATGGCAGCCGGCGTGAATCAGGTCCCACCTGCTGATCGTACCAGATGCGCGAACCGCTGTCGTCGTCGATTCGGCCTGACATGCGGCAGTACCCCGCCCCGTGGCGACAGACGGCCAGAAACCCGTGGCGGTCCGGCTTCGCTCGCTCACATGCCGCACCGACCGCGGCCGGACGCCGGGAATGACCGCACGTCGGGGTGACCGGATGTCGGGGATGACCGCAGCGCTCGCTCGTGGCGTGCTCCGACCGACCGGTCAAATTGCGTAAGATGTAATGGGAAAGTGAACGTTACGAGAAAAAACGTCCCGCCGGAGGCCGCTGCGACGTCGCCCATTCATCGCAACTACCACCCGGCGGGACACTAGAATTTTATGGCTTCGTCATTTAAGGAGCAACACTTGGCGGTCGATTTTCTCCGCCCTGAGGTTCCATGACGTCTATGACGATTCGCCCGTCGGTCAGCCCGTCACTCACAGCCCGTCAGTCGGATCGACGGAGGGTCGCTACGGACGGAATGCTTCGAGCCGTCCAGGCCAACTCTTCATGCGATGTTAACAGATTTCAAAAGTCGGTTAGCTAAGTCATAGTCTATGATGCCGTCGTTCTCGTTGCCGCTCGTTGCCGCCGCCGCCGAGAGCCATGATGTTTGATGCCGTCGTCATCTCCGACATTCATCTCGGCAGTGACAACTGTCAGGCCAAGTATCTCGTGCATTTTCTGGAGTCGATCCGCCGGGGCCGGATGCCGACCCGGAAGCTGATCCTGAACGGGGACGTGTTCGACTCGATCGACTTCCGGCGGCTGAAGAAGCACCACTGGGGCATCCTGTCGGAGCTTCGCAAGCTGTCCGACGAACTCGAGGTGGTGTGGATCAACGGCAACCACGACGGCCCGGCCGACATCATCTCGCACCTGCTCGGCGTGAGGTGTGCCGACGAGACGGTCGTCGAGAGCGGCGGCCGCCGGATCCTGTTTTTGCACGGCCACCGCTTCGACGAGTTCATCTCGCGGTACCCGTTTATCACCTGGGTGGCCGATCGCATCTACAACTTCCTGCAGAAGATCGACACGTCCCACACCTTCGCGAAGATGGCCAAAAGACGCAGCAAGACGTTCCTGAGGTGCGTCGAGAAGATCGAGGCCGCCGCCTTGCGATACGCCGCCCGCAAGGGGTGCGATGCGGTCTGCTGCGGGCACACCCACCACCCGGTGGCGAACACGGCCGGACCGATCCACTACTTCAACAGCGGCTGCTGGACCGAGAAGCCGTGCCACTACCTGACGGTCCGCGACGGGGTGATCGAACTGGCGAGCTACACGGAGACGGAACTCGCGGACACACCGGCCGAAGCACCCTCGGGTGTGTCGGGTGAAGCCACCCCGGCCGAGCCTACCCCCCTCCGCGGGGCGGACTGGGCCGTACAACCCGCCGGCGTCTGACCACACGCCGCTTGCTAGCCACGGCCCACTCGATTTCGATTCCGCCTCATCGAGCGTGTTCGGATTCAGCCTGTTCGGCGTGCCTGGACCCCGACGGGGCGTCGGCCTCCTCGTCGGGCAGGACCGGCTTGGTGGCGTCGATCTTCAGCCAGAAGAGGACGCCGACGGCGTAAGCCAGGGCGTAGAGTGACAGGTTAATGATGTAGCCGTCGATCTCGCCGGCGGTGCGGGCCTCGACGAGTTGAGGGGCGGTGGGGGCCGTGCCGGTCAGGGCCGCGGTGGCGAGTACCGGGGCCTGCTTCGCGGCCACCTGCACCTTCATGATCCAGGCGGTGACGATGATCGTGGCCACCGCGCCCAGGTTACCGACCATGTTCATGAATCCGGAAACGATGGCGGCATGGCGGCGGCCGATGTCCTGGCACACGGCCCAGGCCGCCCCCATCGTCAGGTCGCTAAAGAAGCCGGCGGCGGCCACCCCCAGGGCGAAGACCCACATGTTCTGACCCAGCGCCCCGAAGATGGCCACGACGTAGCACAGGCAGGCGGCCGTGAACCCCAGCGCCCCGTAGAGCTTACGACCCCACTTGCGGTCCCCCGTGCGGCGGACGTGACGGTCGGTCAGGATGCCGCCCAGCACGCACCCGAGTACGCCGACCAAAAGCGGCCCACCGGCCAAAAGGGCCAGGACCACGCGGTCCCCCAGCGTGGCCGTCTCGCGGGCGAACTGCTTCTTTAGGAAGTCCGGCAAAAAGTACATGAAGAAGTACCAGCCGTAGTTGATGCACACGTACATGCCGCACAGGTACAAGAGGTTGCGGCTCCGCAGCAGTCGAAGCCAGGGCACCCGGCCGTGCATGCCGACGGGGCCGCGGCCCGAACGGATCAGTTCCCGCTCCGCCGGGTTCACGCCGGGGTGTTCCTCCGGCAGGTTGCGGAAGTACAGCCCGAAGGCTATGCACCAGACTAGACCGACCCCGCCGAAGATCCAGAACCCCGTCTTCCAGTTCAGCCCCAGGACCTCCTGATCGACCAGGCACAGCCAGATGAACGGCGTCAGCCCGCCCATGAACCGGGCCGACATCCAGATCGCCCCTTGGGCCGTTCCCCGCTGCGCCACCGGGAACCAGTTGTACACCCCGCGGGCCATGTTCGGGTACGCCCCCGCCTCGCCCATGCCGAACAGGAAGCGGAAGACCACCAGGACCGCCAGTCCCGTGGAGCCGACGAAGGCGACGCCGCCGATCTCGTAGCCCACGAGCGTGGTCAGGCAGAAGAAGAACGACCACCACAGGACGATGCGGATGAGGGTCTTGCGGGGGCCGAAGCGGTCGCCGAGGTAACCGGTCGGCACCTCGAAGAGGGCATAGGCGAGTTGGAAGGCCCACAGGGCGACGGCCAGGTCGGCCACGCTCCGCAACCCCAGCTCGGCGCGAATATCCTCCTGGGCGCTGCCCCAGAACGCCCGGTCGATGTAGGTGATCATCGACAAAGCGCACAGGAACGCCAGCACGGTGTAGCGGACACGGGTGGGGGCGGCGGTCGGGTTCATTAGCAGGTACGCGGGGGTAGCCGGGCCGACAGAAAAATTACTGTAGCCGAGCCGTCTGCCGACGGGGAGCGGGAAGCGGCCGGTCCGCGACGACCGGGTCCGCAATGACCGGGGCCTCGGCCGGCGGCCCGGTCGCAAGGCCCGGTCGTTTTTCGTCCTCACGATTCGCCTATCGTCCTCTCGGTCAGGGCACCCGGTCACGGTCGCCCGGCCTCGCCGGGCAGGGGCTTGATCTGAACGTTGCGGAAGGCCACCGGGTCGCCGTGCCCGGCAAAGCCGAAGTGCCCCTTGGGGCGGTCCTTGCCGGGGTGCGGCTGGTTGTCCTTGAACTCGGTGACCCGGCTGAGGTCCGCATCAAGGATCCGGGTGCCGTTCAGCTCGGCCCGGATCGTGCTGGCGCGGACGGTCACTTCCAGGAAGTTCCACTCGCCTACGGGCCGCAGGTAGCCGCGGTGGGCGGCCACCATGCCGTAGGCCGAACCGTTGAACTGCCGGGGGTCGAGTTTGGCGTACTTCGGGTGCGTGTCGTCGAGGATCTGCAGTTCACACATGCCCTGGGTGGCGGCGTGCAGGCCCCGGCCGGGGTAGCGAATGGCCAGCCCGTTGTTGCCGCCCGGCGGGAGCTTGTACTCCAGACGGATGACGTGGTCGGCATACTCCGCCCGGGTGTAGATGTTGCCGCCCTTCTTCGGCTTGCAGACGATCGCCCCGTCGATGACCTCGTAGTTCTCGAGCGGACCTTCCCAGCCGGTGAAGTCCTTGCCGTTGAACACGGGGGTGAAGCCTTGGGCGGCGTGCCCGGCCAGCAGTCGGTTGGCCTCGGCCGCGGGGATCTCACGGACGAAGAGGTTCCGCCAGCGGACCTCGCCGCCGTGGGTCTGGAGCAGGATCTTGCCGGTGCGGGGTAGCGGCCGCTCGCGGTCCCAATAATTCTCCAGGCGGGCGAAATCGACCACGAGCTGGCCGTTGAGGTAGACCGTGGTCCGCTCGCCGACCTGGATGATGCGGAACTGGTTCCACTCGCCGAACGGCTTGTCGGCCACCACGAGCGGGTCGCGGCCGGGTGAGCCGGGGGTGTTGTTGAACAGGCCACCGGAGCCGAGGTGCGGTCGTCGGTTCGGGTTCTTGGGGTCGAACGGCTGGTTCCGGTCCCAGATCTGGACCTGCGGCGTGTTCCGCAGGTAGATGCCGCTGTCGGCCTTGGGCACGGTCTTGTACTCGAGGAGTAGCTCGATGTCGCCGTAATCCCGGTCGGTGGCGAGGTATGCCCCCTGGCCGTCGTTCACCAACTCGCCGTTCTCGACCGTCCAGTGCTGGCGGGCGTCAGCCGTCCAGGCCTCCCGCTTCCTGGCCTGTTCCTCGGGGGGCAGTCGGGCGAACTCGGCGGGGCTGCCGCCCTTCTCGTGGATCGCCCAGCCGTGCCAGCCGGCCAGGGTCTTGCCGTCGAAGAGCGGGGTGAACCCGGGGGGAGGTTCCGCGGCCACGAGAGGGGTAGCGATGAGCAGGACGGGGAGCGGGAGTCTCAGACGCATGACAGGGACCAGCGACGGGAACCGACCGGGAGCGGGTCGTCAACGGGAACTCTGTGCGGGAACCACAATTAACGCTGTGCGGGAACCACAATTAACGCTGTGCGGGGACCACAATTAACGCTGTGCGGGAACCACTACTTTTTGACGGGCGGGGCCGAAGGCGGGGCCGGAGCCGACGCAGGTCCGGGGTTGAACGTGTAGACGTAGGCTGTCCCGTTCGCCCCGGCGACAGCGAATCGGCTGCCGTCGGCTGACAGCGCCATGTCACGACCCCCGGCGGGCAGGGTCAGCATGTGCGTGCTGGTCACGTCGTCCGTCCAGAACCAGGCGCGGCCGCCACTGCCCCCGCCGGCGGCGAGGATGAAGCCGGCCGGGTGGAAGGCGACCCCCCAGGCCGTGCCCTGAAAAACGTCTTTCGGCTTGAGTACCCGGGGCTTGCCGTCTTTCCAGTCGAAGACGACAACGGCCGGGTTTCCGACCCCCGCGAAGGCGTTCGACACGTTCGTGATACCGCAGCAGGCGAGTTTCGAGCCGTCGGCGGAAAACGCCATGCCGCGGGCCCCGCCGATGTCGGCCATGAAGACCGGGTCGTACTTCCATAGCACCTTGGCGTCGAATTCGCGGTCGGCCGTGCCGGTCTTCAGGTCCCAGTCCTTGACGACCCCCTTGAGGTCACACGAGGCGAGCCGCCTGCCGTCCGGGTGGAAGGCGACGTTGTAGACGTGGCTGGTGTGTCCCTCGAGGGTGCGAAGCGGGGAGCCGTCGTCGGCCTTCCAGAGTCGCACGGCGTTGTCGTTGCCACAACTGGCGACGGTCTTGCCGTCCGGGCTGACGGCGAGGGACCGGACCCAGCCCTTGTGCGCCTCGACGACGCGGAGGGGCTTCGGGGTGTCGGCGTCACCCGGCCACCAGATCAGCTTGCCGTGGTAGTCGCCCGAGACGAGGGTGAACGGCGGCAGTTTCGGGGGGGGTAGGGTGGCGGCGGCGAACCCGGCGGCGGCCCCGAGAGTGACCTGGCGGCGTTCCCAGTCCTGGGCTTGCCCGGCACCGGCCACGGGTACGGGGGGAGTGACGCAGGCCATCCCGCGGACCCAGCTCGCGTGGCCGGCCAGGGCGACCTTGCCTCCGGTGAGCAGGTCGAAGCGGTAGATGCCGTCGTCTTCCGCCGAGACGAACAGGAACCGGCCGGAGGGGTCGAAGCGGCAGCCGATCAGGGGGCGTGTGTGTTTGAGCTCGCGCTCGAGCCGGGCGGCGGCGGGGTCGGCCGGGGGGGGCATGGTCGGGGCCTCTAGGCCAGGATTTCCTGGATCGCCGCCGTCTTCGGGTCGGCGATCGGGACCGGGCGTTCGTTGGGGTAGAAGTTCTTGGTCGGGTCCAGGCCGACCGCCCGCAGGTAGGTGTGGAACAGGTGGCCGGAGTTGACCTCGCGGTCTGTCACGGCCGTGCCGGTGGCGTTCGTCTTGCCCACCACCGCCCCGCCCTTGATGCCGCAACCGGCCAGGACCACCGACCAGGCCCGCGACCAGTGGTCCCGGCCGTAGCGGTCATTGATCCGCGGCGTCCGACCCATCTCGCTCATCACGATCACGAGGGTACTCTCGAGCAGGCCCCGGTCGGCGAGGTCGTCGAGCAGGGTGGCGAACGGCCGGTCGAACTCGCCGAGTTGCTCGATGTGGAAGTCGAAGTTCTCGTGGTGCGTGTCGTAGTTCGAGTGGGACACCTTGACGTAGCTGACCCCGGCCTCGAGCAGGCGACGGGCCAGGAGCAGGTGCCGGCCGAAGTCGTGCCGGCCGTAACGGTCGGCGACACGGGGGTCCTCTCGCTCGACGTCGAAGACCGCGGCCTGCCGGACGACCCGTTCGGCCTGCTCGAACGACTCGGTGTAGGCGTCGGTCGCGGCCGAGCGGCGGGACCGGGCGAACCGGGCGTTCAGCCTGCGGCGGAACTCCTCGCGGGCCGCGTCCGACTCGGGGCTTAACTCCGGGGGTCGGCGGATGTCGGCCGGAGGCTGACCGTCCCGGAGCGACACGGAGGCGTACTTCGGCCCCAGGAAGGCGGCATCGGCTTTGTTTTCGGACCCGCCACCGTCTCGGGGCAGGATCTTGATGTGGCCGGGCAGTGCGGAATCGCTCGTGTGAGCCAGCAGGCGGGCGGCGACCGCCCCGAGTTCCGGGTATTCGATCCCCGGTTCGGGCTTGCGGCCGGTCAACATGATCCGCTCACCGATCCCGTGGTCGTCGGAGAACGAGTTGAGGCTACGGACGATCGCCAGTCGGTGCGCCTGCCGGGCGGTGTGCGGCAACAGCTCGCTGATGTGGATGCCCGGGACCGAAGTCGGGATCGCCTTGAACGGCCCGCCGGTGTCGGTGTTCGGCTTGGGGTCCCACGACTCCAGTTGGCTCAGACCGCCCCACAGGAAGATGACCAGTACCCGCTTATGGGACCGCGCGAGGTGCGCGGTCGCCTCGGGGGCGGCGAAGCCCAGCGGTCCGAGTGCGGCGGTGGCTCCCAACCCGGCGGCCCCGGCCAGGAACCCGCGGCGGGTGACGGCATGCTCGTGACTGTGGCAGGCGTAAGAACACGGGATCATCAGGAGCCTCCGGTTGGTGCTACGCGCGGTGTCACGCGCCGGGTGTGGGCGTCACGGCGGACGGCGCGGGGGCGGGGCGGGTTCAGTGGTTGAAGCGGAACTCGGTCGAGGCGACGAGCGCCCAGAGCAACTCCGAGACGGCGGTGACGCGGTCCTTGCCGGTACGCGGCGCGGCACCCAAGGCGGTCGTGACCTCATTCGTTTCTTCGACCGTCGGGTACCGCGACAGCACGCTCAGGAACAGTTCCTCGGCCAGGGCGGAGTCGTCGGTCAGCCCGGCCAGTTGGGCGGCGCGGCCGGCGAGCAGCCCGCGGACCGTGCCACCGTACTTCAGAAACAGGGTCTGGCCCAACTCGGGGGCGAACTCCGACGGGGCTTCCCCGGGGCGGCCGCCGAACAGCTCGCGGAAGGTGGGGACGACGGAGGAACCGTCCGGCTGACCGCCGGCCCGGGCCAGGGCGAAGGCGAGTTGCTCGGCCGAGAGCGGCTTGAGCAGGCCGACAAGATACCGGTCGGGCGGGATGTCGTCTCGCGTCGCGAGCGGGGCCGGGATCTCGCTGGACCGCTGGTAAGTCTCGCTCAACACGATCTGCCGGACGAGCCACTTCACGTCGTAGCCGTGCCTGATGAACTCGACGGTGAGCAGGTCGAGGAGTTCCGGGTGCGAAGGCGGGTTGGCCGAGTGATCCATGTCCGGGGCGTGGACGAGTCCGCGGCCCAGCAGCCAGGCCCAGATGCGGTTCACGGCGGTGCGGCTGAAGGCCGGGTTCTCGCGGCTGGTGACGGCGGTTGCGAGCAGTGCCCGCCGGCTGAAGGTCGGCACCGGGCGGACGTTCGGGGCCGGGGCGACCTTGTACTCCTTGCCCTTCTCGGGTTTCGGCTCCGGGATCGGTTGGCCGCCGAGGACCCGGGGTAGGGTCGTGTTCTGTTTCTTGGTCTTGTCGAAGGCACTGACGTAGGTCACGTCGCCTTCGGCCTTCTCGGCGATGACGGCCGTGGCCGACTGGGCGTTCGGGAAGAGGAACGAGCGGTTCAGGAACGCGGCGATGCCGTAGTACTCGTCCTGTCGGTAGTCGGGGATGCTGGGGTGGTCGTGACACTGGGCACACTGGATGTTGCGGCCCAGGAAGATGCGGGAGATGTCCCGCGTGACGGTGTCGAGCTCCAGGTTGCGGTCGAGGAAGAATTTGGCGGCCGGGCGGGTCTTCGGGTCGCTGCCGTCGCTCGACAGCATCTCCCGCACCAGGGCGTCATAGGGCCGGTTCTCGGCCACCGCGACACGGAGGTATTCCTCCCAGGCGGCCCGTGGCACCTTGGCGTCCGGGCGACGTTCCATGAGGGTGGTGTCCAGGAACCAGACCACCCGACGGACGTAACCGGGGGAGTCGAGCAGGTCGTTGATCAGGCGGGCCCGCTTGCCCGGGCTGTGGTCGTGGAGGAAGGCCCGGACCTCGGCCGCGCTGGGGATCGTCCCGGTGAGGTCGAGATAGACCCGGCGGAGGAACTCGGCGTCGGGGGCCGGTGGGGCGGCGAATTTCGCGAAGTCGCTGTAGCCGGCGGCGATGAGGGAATCGATGCGGGCGGGCAGCGGGTTGCGTGCGTCCTCGGCCGCGAGGGCCGCGGTCAGCAGCAGGGAAAACAGCATGTCGCACGGTCCTCGGTGGGGTGATACCCGCGGCGGGACCACAGCCGGCGGGTCGCAAGCAAGGGACGCAAGTAAGGGACGCAAGCTAAGGGGCGAGCTTGGTTCCGATCATCATCCCGTGCCAATCCCGAGTCAAGCGCGAAATGCCCGGAGTTCCGCCGCCGGGTATTCGTCGCTCCTTGCTAGTGAGGAAGTGAGCGCACGTCCATTACAGAGTTGGCAGTACGTCAGTTCGCAGTGTGTGTGGAGGGCCGTGATCAAAAATCCCGGCACGTTCGCCGTTCGGCCACGGGTCGGAATACAACAACCTCATGAAGACAGCCCAGCGAGTCCTCGTCACGGGGTCGGCAGGCCGGATCGGGCGAGCCGTCGTCGCGGAACTGCTCGGTCGTGGTCACACGGTCATCGGTTTCGACCTGAAGCCGACCCCCGGTCTGCCCGCGGAGCGGTCGGTGGTGGCCCGTCTGGACGACGTGGCGGCCCTCCGCCGGGCCGCGACCGCCGCTGACACGCTCATCCACCTGGCCGCCACTCCCGACGACGCCCGCTTTCCCCGGGGTAGCCCGCCCGACGACGGAGACAACTTTCTGGGCGAGTTGGTGCCGAACAACCTGATCGGTCCGTACCACGTCCTGGAAGCGGCCCGGGTGTCAGGCGTGCCGCGCCTGGTGCTGGCCAGTACCGGTCAGGTGGTCAGCGGCCACTTGACCGAGGGACGTGTCCCGATCACGCCGGAGTTTCCGCTGCGGCCGCGCTACCTGTACGCCTGCACCAAAGTCTTTCTCGAAGCCTTGGGGCAGGTCTATGCCACCCAGCACGGGCTGACGGTACTGGCGGTGCGTCTGGGCTGGTGCCCGCGGGACGCCGGACAGGTGGAGGAGATCCGCCGTAGCGAGATGTTCCAGGACGTGTACCTGAGTCCCGGCGATGCCGGGCGGTTCTTCGCCGCCACGGTCGAGGCCGAGCGGCTCCCGCCGTTCGCTGTGGTCTATGCCACCAGCCGACATACCCATGTCTTGCGGTACGACCTGACGGCGGCCCGGGAGTTACTCGGTTGGGAGCCTCGGGAACAGTGGCCGTGCGGGGCCGAGACCGGGTAAGTAAGCCGGCGGGTGGGCCGGCGGGCGAAGCGGCGGGTGGGCCGGCGGGCGGGGCGAGCCGGAGCGGTTCAGTTGCTGGGTGCGGTCGGGCGACCGGGGTTCAACCGGTCGGCGGGCACACCCCGGAGTCGATGCCCGTCTCGCTCGCTGCGGTAGTAGGTGATGTCCGTGCCGTAAGGGGACTGCTCGGCGGCGTGGAGGTAGACCCCCTTATTCCCCCACTTACCTTCGACGATCACCGGTTGCCCCGGGGAAACGTAACGCACCAGGGCCGTGTGCAGAATACCCACCTCACCGCGATAGACGGCCAGGTCGCCCGGGGCCGGTTCGCGGACCGGTTCGTAGCCGTTCTCGCGGAGGATCAGCTCGACGTTCTGCCCGGAGAGCAGGTAGCGTCCCCCCGTGAAGACCCAGCCGTGACAGTTGCAGCACTCGTCGGCCGGGCCGAGGCGGATGACGTTCTCGGCGTGGCCGGTCGCCTTGAGGAAGTACTCCTCGGAGCGGGCGGTGTCGGCCTCTCGCGGATCGATCGCCGTGTGAGGGATGATCGGCGTTCCCCGGTCGGTGAGGAGCGTCACCTGCTCGACCGGCCGGGTCGGCGATTGGCCCAGGACGGTTTCCAGTTCGGCCATGGTGCTCGCGAGCAACTCCTCGTCGGTTCGGTCACAGCGGACGATGGCGGCGAGGGAGACGGTCAGTCCGCTGATCGTCAGCAGGGTGTAGCGGGTGACCGGGCGACGGGCGGTGCGGACGGTGGCGATCGCGGCGGTGGCGGTCAGCGGCAGGCCCAGGAGCAGGAACGGTCCGAGCAGGGCGGCGAGCCAGACGGCCGTGTCGGGGGTCAGGTCGGGGTGGCCGAGGGCCGAGGGGGTGGCGAGGGCCGCGGCTGCCACGACCGCCGTGAGGGTTGCCCGAACGAGACGTCCCCGACGCCCACGGGCCAGAAGCAGCAGGTTCAGCCCGCCGATGACCACCGCCCCGAGGCCGGCGCAGGCGAGCGATATGAACCGGGTGATGTGTTCGCTTTCCACGTATCCGTTCCCTGGTAGACCGGGTGAAGAACACACCCAGCATAGTGTGCGGCGGCCGTGAGAATCATGAAAGCGGACGTGCCAAGTGATGAGAGTTTTTGGGGGGAGAGCGAAGGCCGGTCGCGAGGCCTCTTGGTGGTCGCGTGGCCTCTTGGGTTCAGGCGGGTAGGGACTCGCCGAAGAAGCGGAGCCAGTTGCCGTAGAAGATGCCGTCGATGTCGGCCTCGGAATACCCCCGGCGGGCCAGGACCTCTTCGAGCTTGTGGACATCGGTAATGGTGTCGAGGTCGCGGGGGGTCTGCTCGGTACCGAAGCCGCCGTCGAGGTCGGTCCCCAGGGCGGCGTGCCGGGCGTTGCCGGCGAGTTGGCAGACGCGGTCGATGTGGTCGGCGATGGCCTCGATGCCGACGACCTCGGGCGAAGTCCTGCCGCGAACCCAACCCGGGTACATCATCCAGGCGTCGAAGGCCGAGCCGATGACCGCCCCCCGTCTGATGAGTTCTTTGACCTGTTCGTCGGAAAGTTGGCGGTCGCCGGGGACGAAGTGCCGGAGGTTGTGATGGCTGGCAAGCACCGGCCCGGAGTACACGTCCAGGGCGTGCCAGAAGGACTGGTCGGAGAGGTGGGTCACGTCGAGGATCATGCCGACCCGCATGAACTCCTTGAGGAGGCGGACGCCGTCGGCGGTCAGGGGGCCGTCGGTGGTCGTGCCGCAGGCGTAGTGGCTGAGTCCGTAGTGGGCCGGACCGACCGCCCGTAGACCGAGCTGGAACCAGTGCTCGACCTGCTGGGGGTGGATGATGGGGTCAGCCCCTTCCATGCTGAGGATGATGCCCAGGGGTGTCCGCTCGGGGTCGGCCTGCCAGGCCGCCCAGTGGGCCGCCAGTTCGGCCCGGCTGGTGATGAGCCGCAGGTGTCCCTGGTCGGCCAGGAGCCGGTAGTAGCCGAGCATGCCGTAGCAGTGGGCATAGGCGATGTGGCGGCTGGCGTAGTCGATGTCGGTCCGTTTGAAGCCGAGGCGGGAGGGGGCGTCCGGCCCGCTGCGGGCCAGCAGGGTGGCGACACAGACGGCGATGCGGGCCCGCCGCATCTCCGGGATGGTGACGGTGCAACGGCCGCGGCCCTTAGCGTCGGTGAAGTCGGCCTCGACCGCGCGGAGTTGCTCGACCGACAGGAGCAGGTCGCGGTTGTAGTTCAGGGCGTTGTAGGCGAGGTCGAGGTGGGCGTCGATCATCGGGCGCATGGCCGGTCTCGCGGGGTCGGGGCGGGGTTACTCAGGCCGGTGAACCGGCGGCAGGCCCGGGGAACGGGACCGGGGGTCGTGCCGGCTGGGGGGCCGGGACCCGACGGGGGGCGGCACCGAGGTCCGAGAGCTTCTTGCGCAGGTACTCGACGGCACGGTTCAACTGGCGGTCCTCGAACGGCCGCGTGTCGTCCCACAGGGGCTTGCCGTCCTCCCCGTTGGGCACCGGCAAGGGGAGCGGCGGCGGGGGGTTCGGACCGACCAGTTCCGGCTTGCCGGCGACGTAATCGAGCTTGCGGACCTCGTGGAGGCGGCGAACGAACTCCGCGTCGCTGACCGGGACTTCCAGCCCCTCGTCCGGGGTGACGCCCCACTCGTCCGGCCTCCCCTTCGGGGCGGTGGCCTTGTCGATGTTCCGGCCGCTCGGCCGCCACCACGTCTGCGTGGTGAGCTTGACGGCGTGCTTCTGGTCCGGGGCCAGGCGGAACAGGCTCTGGACGCTGCCCTTGCCGTAGGTCCGCTCGCCGACGACGACGGCCCGCTTGTTGTCCTGCAAGGCGGCGGCGACGATCTCGCTGGCACTGGCGGTGTCACGGTTCACCAGTACGGCGATGGGGCGGGTCTCGGCCGGCAAAAAGATCGTGCCCGCCGCACGCGCCGTCTCGGTCCGCTCCTTCTCGCGGCGGTCCTTGGTGGTGACGATCTTGCCCCCGGTGAGGAAGAGGTTGCTGAGGGCGACGGCCTCGGACAGTAAGCCGCCGGGGTTGTCCCGCAGGTCCAGCACCAGCCCCCTGCCGCCGGCCTTCTCGATCTCCTCGACGGCGTCCTTGACTTCCCGGGTGGTCAGCTCGCTGAAGGCGGAGATGCGGATGTAAGCGATCTTCTTGTGCGGGTCGATGAACCAGTTCCAGCGGGTGGGGTCGTCGGCCCGGCGGGAGACGCCGGCCACGGGGTGCAGGGCGATCCGCGAGCGGACGAGGGTGACGACGAACTCCGGCGGGCTGCGGCCCTCCCGGTGAATGGTGAGCGAAACCCTCGTGCCGGTCTCGCCCACGATCCGCTTCTTAGCCTGCTCGGGGGTCATCCCCTCGGTGCTGGTGTCGTCGATCTTGACGATACGGTCGTTGGCGATGAGTCCGGCCTCGTAGGCCGGCGTGCCGGCGAGCGGGTAGCTGATCTTCAGGCCCTGGGTCTTCTCGTCCACGCCCAGCAGGATGCCGACGCCGCTGAAACTCCCCTCGTTGTCCCGCTCGAACTCCTTGAGCTGTTCCTCGTCGAGGTAAGCCGAGTGGGGGTCGAGCCAGCGGAGGCCGCCGTTGATCATCCGCTTGACGAGTTCCTTGCGGTCGTCGTCGGTCAGCTCGCGAACGTAGTTGGCGTCGACCTCGGCCAGGACCTCGACGATCTGGCGGACGAGGTTGTAATCCTTGTCGGGTGCCGGGGCACTATAACCGATCGCCAGGCCGAGGCCGACGAGGCCGGGAACGACCAGCAGCCAGACGACGTTCCGTAGCGGCATGCGAACCTCCCTTGTGCCCGAGAACCGACCGGTGCCCATAGGCCGGTGCCGGTGGGCCGGTGCTGCGGATTATACCGACGCCTCCTGTTACACGGGAGCCGACTCCGCGCCGGGCCGGGTCATTGTCATCTTTACCTTAAGTCGTTTTGACCGCCCCGTTGCCGCCCGTTATGTTCACGACAGAGTTCCTCCCGTTTGCCTGAACCTAGCAAATTACCATGTACAGTCTCGTCCTCCTGGCGGCCCTCTCGGGTGCCCCGGATGCCCCCGAGTTCGGTGGTGCCCTCCTCGACCGCTTCCGCGGCGGCTGCTGCGGCTCGTCCTCGGCGTCGGCCGGTGGTTGCTCCGGTTACCAGGCCCCGAGGTATAGCTGCTACGGCGGTTGTTCCGGCTCTTCGTTCGCGACCGGTTGCTCGGGCTATCTGGCCGGTAGCGGTTGTTGCGGCGGTGACCGCGAAGGGTTTTTCAGCCGGCTGCGGCGGTTCTTCAACCGGGGCGAGGGTTGCTGTGGCGGTTCGGGCAGTGGTTACGGCTGTTTCGGCAGTGGCTACGGCTGTTTCGGCAGAGGCTACGGCTGCTCGGGACTGGCCAGTTACTCCTGCTTCGGCGGCCCGGCTCACACCTTCCCCTCACTGGCCGGCCCGACCGTCTCGTACACCCCGGTCTTCAACGGCGGCCTGTCGTGCTACGGCGGGGGGCCGCTGCCGGCTCCGCCGCCCGTCTTCGACCCGTCCCCCGCTGGCCCGTCGGTTCCCGGAATCATGCCCCCGCCCCCGAGCATCCCGTATGCCCCGCCCGAGCCTGCGCCGGCCACGAACCCGCAGAACCTCGGCTCCCGGCCGCCGAGTCCCGGTCCGGCCCTCGTCTCCAATCCCGCCGGGCCTGCCCGGGCCACGGTGGTCGTCCGACTCCCCGCCGACGCCCGGCTCTTTGCCGAGGGGAAACCGCTCTCCCTCACCGGGTCGGAGCGGCGATTCGTCACCCCGGAGCTGCCGCCCGGTCAAGAATTCGCTTACCGCTTCCGGGTCGAATATGATCGTGACGGGGAGACGGTGAGCGTGACCCGGAAGGTGCCGGTCCGTGCGGGGGGACTGGTGAGCGTGGAGTTCGTGGACTTGCTGGCGCGTGCGTCGGCAGGGAACAACTCCGCCGTGTCGTCGTCGGCCGTGCCGCTGTCTGGGCTGTCTTCGTCAGGGGTGTCGTCGTCTGGGGTGTCGCCGCCGGCCGTGCCGCCGGCCGAGTCGATTCCGATTGTTCCCTCGTCTGCCGGGAGCGGTGCGGTGTCGGCCACTACCGCGGCTCGTAGCGTGTCCACCGCGACCGGTACGACCGGAGGAAATGGGGGGAATGCGAGCCGCCCGACGCCGGTGGTGCCGCCTGCCTTCCTGGCCGGGACGGAGCGGGCGGAGCGGCCGGTGCAGCCGGGGCAGGCGGGACAGCCGGGGCAGATGGAGCGGGCGACGCTGACGGTGCGTCTGCCGGCCGGGGCCGTTCTCTACGTGGACGACCGCCGCTGCCCGACGAGCGAGCCGGTGCGACAGTTCAGCACGCCGCCGTTGCCCGTGGGTCGGGAGTTCGCTTACCTGATGCGGGTGGAGGTCATGCGGGACGGGCGGAAGGAGACGTTCACGCAGCGTGTACCGTTCCGGGGCGGGGAGCGGGTGGAGGTCGATTTCACGGGGTGGACCCGCTGATCGTCGGTACGAATTCCCCGCTGCTGTACTGCTCCCACAAGCGGTTCAGCCGGGCTTGGGCCTCGGAGAGGGGCACGGCCCGGTATCGCCCGTCGACCTCGTGAACGATCCCGCCGAGCTGGAGCTTGCGCACGGCGTCGTCGATCTCGAAGTCGATGTGGACGTTCAACCGCCGCTCCAGGTCCAGTTCGATGTAATCGTCGAGCTGCTCGGTCGTCCAGCCGCGTTCCCCGGCGTAGCGCCACAGGTAGAAGTACGCCAGCAGGGTCTCGCGGATTTCCTGCTCTTCGGCCTCGTCGAGGAGTCGGAACATGACGCCGGCGTCGTTGTCGAGGTTCTGGTAGTACAGGCTCTGGGTGAGTTGCAGGAAGTAGGTCTGTTTGGTGACCTGGAAGCCGTACCAGGTCTTGTACCCGTAGCCGAGTACGAGTGCCAGCGGGCCATAGAGGGCCCAGACGGCCCCGCTGAGTGCCCCGCTGACGAGTTGCACGAGGGAGAAGTCGCTCAGTCGCCAGGCCACATAGCCCACGGAGCTGGCCAACGACCCGCCGAGCTTGACCCGCTCGAGCTTGGGCATGCGGATGCGGCCGCCCGGCAGGAGCATCTCGGTGTCCATCTGCGGGATGTCCTTGAACAGCTTCAGGAAGACGTTCTGGGTGTCCGGTTCGCTGCCGAGCCGCTTGTGGGCGTTCTGCTTGAACATGACGGCGACCCGGGAGAAGGTGGGCACGGTGACCTCTTCCTTGCGCCACAGCCGCCGCCAGTTCCGCCGGGTGCGGCGTCCCAGCCCTTTGCCGCGGACGAACACCTCGACCTTCTCGAAGGCGTCCCAAGGAATATCCATGTCGATCCCCCAGTAGCTCGCCCCTTGGGTGATCGTCTCCAGTTCCTCACGGCTCAGCCGGATGTAATTGGCACGCTCCATGAGGACGCGGAAGGTATCGAACAACTTCGCCAGGGCCTCGCTGCGGGCCGGGCCACGCGGCGGGTTTAGCGGCTTGGGGTCGGCATCCGGGTCGAACGGGGCATAGGCTTCCTTCAGCTTGCGGAGTTGGTCGAGGTAGATGACATGGATGTAACCCGAGACCGAGTGGGCGAAGCGGCGGAAGGCGGCCTGTTCGTCTTCGGTCAGGACCTGGCCGTGGGCCGGCCCGGACTCGCGGCAGAGGTACTCGATCAGGTCAGCGACGCGGATCGGAATGAAGTGTTCGCGGTCCTTGAATTCGGCCATGGCGTACTCGCTCCCCACCGTCCCTCTCCCCGGGGCACCCGACAGCCCCGGCGACAGGGGCGACGTGGCTGATTCTAGAGCGAGAGGCGAATCGAGAACAGCGGACGAGCATATGACGATTGCGAGTGATTTGCCCGAAGAGTGGAAGTATGGCCTTCCCCGGACAGGGGAAGCACCGCCGGAGGGGAAGCTCCGCCGTTCGGTGGGGCCGCCCCCTGACGGACCGGAGGGGGCGGTGGCGATTGCTACGTTCCGGACAGAGGTGCAACGGGCCGGCGGGGCGTCCAGGCCCGGCCGGTACGGCTCGCTTGTCCGGTCAGTCCAGGAGTCCGGGGATCAGTCCAGGAGTCCGGGGATCGTGGCAGTATCGGGTCCGATCGCCCGGATGATCCATCGGTTCAGTTCCCGCAGGTAGGTGGCTACGGGTCGCGGCGCGGGGTAAGCTTCCAGGCGGACCGGGAGGCCACGAGCGGTGGCGAGCCGGACGGCGGCCCGGAGTCGGGCGACCCGTGACCGCGACAGGTCGGCACCGTGGCCGAGGAATACCCGCGTTCCGCCCGGCAGGTCGGTAAGGAGTTCGGCCGGTACGTCACCGAGTCCGGCGACGCCCGCGAACCGGCCGGGAGCGGCCGCCACGGTGCGTAGGGCAGCCGAGGCACCCTCCCCGATGCCGACCAGGTAGTGACGCCCGGGGTGGATGTGGTGGCCGGCGGCGACCCACGCTGCGACTGCCGTCACGAAATCGTCCGGCCGGTCAGCCCAGCCGTACCCGACACGACCGGTACGGCCGCCGCCGAGGCAAACCGGGCCCCGCGGGCAGGCGATGATGTAGTTGCGACGGCTCAAGAGCGGCGCGAGCCGGACCGCTGCGTCTTCGTCGGAACCCGCCGCGTGCAGTAGTACCACGAGCGGGTAGGCGTACTTCGGTTGGTGGTCGGTGGGCACGAAGAGCCGAATCGGACGACAGGGGCGGTCGGGCAGATAGGCTGTGGAGAACCCCTCCGTCGGGCGAAACGTTCGCCATACTGTGGTGGAGTCCGGCATGGGGAACCCGTGCTCCGGTGGTTGCAGTAAGCCCTGATCTTCTTGGCTCGTGCGGTGTCCGGCCGGGGTCGTTGTGTGGCCGTCGGGGACCGGCGAGTCAGTTCGCGACAACTCTACGTTGGCACCGGGACACATTCAAGAATGCCCCCCGCCGCACTTGAGCAAAAACGGCTCGTTTTTGGGCCTCCGCATACGGTTACTCCGCCTGGGATACCTGCTATGGAATAGTGAATTTAGTGCGGGTCAACAGTGTAGGCGGTCGGGAGAATCGGTTCCGGCCGGCGGCACGACGGCCTATGCCTCACAGCCGCTTCAGCCGTGCCACACGGTCTTTTCGCATCATTGCGTACGACCGCTACGCCGGGTGCCCGTGGTCACGAGGGTCGGGCGGCAGGGTCTGACGCGGTGGACCCGGTTCGTAGCCGGCGGGCGTGTCGGTCGGGGTCGGTCGTCAGGCCGGGTGACTGGAGTCCTATCCGGGGCCGTCTGCTCCCGAGCGAAGAGGTTCAGCCGTCCGTCAGCAGTCCCCGGGCGGTCAGGTAGTTCAACACCAGTGCAACCCCCTCCTCAACGGAGTGCTGCGAGGCGTCGAAGGTCAACTCGGGGGCGGTCGGCGGTTCGTATGGGTCATCGACCCCGGTGAAGCCGATGCCCTTGCCGGCGGCCAGAGCCTCGCGGGCCTGCTTGTAGAGTCCCTTCGGGTCGCGGGCCTCGCAGCATTCGATCGGCGTGTTGACGTACACCTCGATGAACGGGATCGGCCCGCCCTTGTGCTGCTCATGGGTCCGCCGGGCCGCGTCGCGGTCCTTGCGGTAGGGGCTGACGAAGCTGGTCAGGGCGAACAGGCCGGCGTCGGCGAACAGCTTGGCCACTTCCCCGATGCGGCGGATGTTCTCCTCGCGGTCGACGGCACTGAAGCCGAGGCCGAACCGCCGGGCCTGTTCCTCGGTGTAGCCCCGCGTGTCCATGAGGATCTTGGGGCCGGCGTTGAGGCCGAAGCGGACGTTGTCGCCGTCCAGAACGTAGGCCGCGTGCCCGCGACGGATCAGCACCTGCTCCAGGGCCATCGCCAGGGTACTCTTCCCGGACCCCGACAGGCCCGTGAACCAGATCGTCGCGCCGGTCTGCTTCAGGAGTGCCCTTCGCTCCTCACGGGTGACCGAGCCGGGGTGGTAGAAGATCTGAGTCGGTTGGATTTCGGACATCGCAGGTCTGGGTGGCTGGTGACGAGGGTCGAGGGTCGTTCGTCGGCGATCCCCGCCGGGCCGGGGCATAGCCGACCGGCCCCGGCGTGACAAGCCGTTCGGCCTAGGGTCCCGACACCCGGAACTCCTGGGGCCGGGTCCGGACGGTCCGGCCACTGGCCGGTTCGTGCAGTTCCAGGCTGATGGTATAGACGCCGGGCGTTGTCGGGACCGGGAAGCTGTACAGGATGTGGAAGTCGTCGACCGGTCCGCGGCTGTAGACGCGGCGGTCGAGCCGAACGGTCGCCACCCGCCGTCGCGGGTCGTCCGGTGCCGGTTGTTCGACGACCGACCCGTGGGCGTCGCGGATCTCCGCCGTGTACTCGACCGCCGTCAGGTGTGTCTCGCCCTGCGGGCCGACGCACGCCCGGCTGACGAGGTTACGGACCTCCAGGTACAGTTGGGCCGTATCCGTCGGTCGGTACGGTCGTCCCTCCGGCCACGGTTCGTACCGCCCGTACCCGGCGACCCGGCGGCACAAGGTGAGGTTCTCGACCAGCAGAGGGGCGCGGGCTTCGATCCGGCGGGCGGCCGTGCGGAGTTGCTCGGCCAGCACGGCGACCGCGCGCGGGTCGGTGGTCAGGTCGGCGATCGCCCCGTGGGCCAGGGCCGGCAGAACGGCCAGGACGAATTCCTGATTGGGCAGGTCCATCCCCTTGAGGGCCTCGATGGCCCGGTCGGCCCGTCCCTCGGTGTAGGCCCGGACGGCGGCCAAGAGCGGCGGTTCGGGTGGGGCTAGTGGCGGCAGCGCCGACAGGGAGAAGTGGCCCGGGGAGACTTCGACCGGTCTGACCGTCCCCGCCGGCCCGGCCGGGGTGGGAGGCTCGGCGTCGGAACCGGTCGGCCGTTGAACCGTCGCTGTCCCTGCTGTTCCCGCTGTCCCTGCTGTCCCCGCCCTTCCCGCGGTCCCCGTGGGGGCGGTCCCGGGCCGTTCCCCGTGACCGCTCGCCGCCACGACCCCGGGCCGGGCCGGCCGCAATTCGCCGAACCGGTCCCGACGGGCCGACTCGGTCGCCGGCTGTCCCGCGGTCGAGCCGCCGCCGGATTCGGGGGGAAGCGGCAACCCGGTCCCGACCAGAAACGAGCACGCCGGCAGGAACAGGCTGACCACGGCGGCGATGATCAGCTTCACGTGACGGTGATCGGTCATCCCCGACCTTCGACCGGTGGGTCACCCGCGTGAGCCGACGCGGGGGGCGTGGCATACCCGGTCGAGGCGGTCGCGCCAAGCCGGACGGAATCGAACCACCGCTTCGCGTGGCTCGGTCCGGGCTCCGACCGGGAGGACCGACTCAGGCGGCCGCGGCCAGGGCGGCGGCGGCACTCGGCGCGTCGGGGTAAACTGCCAGCAGACCCTTGCCGTCGTCCGACTCGATGATCTGGCAGAGCTGGAAGACGTGCTCGACGACGGGGTTGAGCGAACAGAGGGCCAGGCGTCCTCCGTTCTCCCGCACCTTCTTGTACAGACCGATCACCGTCCCCACCCCCAGACTTGAGATCATCGACACGTTGCTGAAGTCGAGTACCACCGCCCGCGGCCTGGCCTCGGCGACCACCGACGCGAACTCCCGCCGCAGGCTATCGATCTGGTCGTCGAAGATGTTGGGAGACCTGACACGGATGACGCAGACGCCGTCGACCTCGTCGACGATGAGCTTCTGGAGCGGCACGTGCATGGCTTTCCTCCGTGAAAGGCATGGGCGATCACGACAGCCGGCGGGGACACGCGGGCCGTGGGAACGACGCGGCCGGTGGAGTTGTGCGGGCGGCGGACACGACCTCGGCTACGGGGACGGCTGGGCCGCCGGGGACGACGCGGACGGTAGGGGCACGGCGGGCGGTAGGGGGGCCACGGCGAACGGTGGGGGGCCACGACCGGAGTTCGCAGCGGGAGTCGGATGTTCTGGTCACTTGGCCAACCCGTAAGCACGGATCTTGCGGTCGAGGGTCGAGCGTTCGATGCCCAGGATGGCGGCGGCTTGGGACTTGTTCCAGTCGGTGTGACGGAGCGTCTGGAGGATGTGGCGCTTCTCGACCTCTTCGAGGGAGATCGGCTCGTAGGCCGGCTCGGCCGGGGCGACGATGGCGGGGCCGACGTCCAGACCCGACAGCCAGATGTCCGGGGCGTCGATGAGCGGCCCGGACCCGAGGGCGACGGCCCGTTCGATCACGTTCTTCAGCTCGCGGACGTTGCCCGGCCAGCGGTAGTTGCGGAGCTTCTCCAGGGCCTGGGGTGTGAAGCCGCGGACCTTGCGGCCCGTCTCGCGGGCGAACCGCTTGAGGAAGTGCTCGGCGAGCAGGTCGACGTCGCCGAGGCGGTCGCGGAGCGGGGGCATTTCGAGTTGGACGACCTGCAGGCGGAAGAACAGGTCGCGGCGAAACGTCCCGGCCCGGACGGCTTCCTCCAGGGGGCGGTTGGTCGCGGCCACGACCCGCACGTCGGTCTTGATCGGGGTATTACCGCCGACCCGCTCGAACGGGTGCCCCTCGAGCACGCGGAGGAACTTGGCCTGGGTCGAGAGGGCCATCTCGCCGATCTCGTCGAGGAAGATGGTGCCCTGGTCGGCCGACTCGAACTTGCCGATCAGCCGCTCGGTGGCCCCGGTGAAGGCCCCTTTCTCGTGGCCGAACAACTCGCTCTCGAGCAGCGTCTCGGTGAGGGCGGCACAGTTCAGGCAGACGAACGGCCCGTCCCGGCGGGGGCTGCCCTGGTGGATGGCGCGGGCCACCAGTTCCTTGCCGGTGCCGCTCTCCCCGCGGATCAGCACGGTCGCCTTGGTAGCGGCGACGCGACCGATCTGGGCGATGACGGCGTGCAGGGCCGGGCTTTCCCCGATCAGCTCCGATTCGACGCGGAGTTGGGCCTTGAGGTTGCGGACTTCCGAGGAGAGTGAGGCCTGGCGGCGGAGCCGCTGCCACGCCGTGCCCAGTTGCCGGGCCACGGCCAGGGTGAACTCCAGGTCGTCGGCGTTGAGCGGCCCTTGCGGGGTCGTCCGGTAGAGGTGCAGAAGCCCCAGGAGTTGCTCCTCGAATTGCACCGGGGCACAGATCAGGCTGGCCACCTTCAGCTCGGCCAAGCTGTCCCGGTTCTTCAGGGCCTGGTCGGCGGAGACATTTTCGGCCAGCACCGCCTGTCGGGTGGAGAGTACCTCGTTGCTGACGAAGCTGGAGACCTTGTGGTAGGTCTGCGGGCTGGCCCCACGGGTGCGGTAGACGACCGGTACGAACTCCCGGCCCTCCTGCAGGGCGAGAACGGCCCCGACCTCGGCCGGCGTGGCCCGGAAGATGGCGTCGACGACCAGTTCGCAGAGTTCCGTGGGGTTGGCGGCCTCGGCCATGTCCAGTGCCAGGCGATAGAGCACCGAGACGGCTTGCTGCGGGGCGACCCGTGATTCGTTGTGCGTGTCCTCGGTCTCGCTGAGGGTGGGGGGCAGGTAGCGGGTCTGACCGAGTCGCTTGCGGATCTCCAGTCCGTCGGCCGGCCGGCCGGCCGCGGAGCGCGGCGGTTCGGGGAGTTGCTCCAGGTCCTCGACGTATACCAGGCGGGTACGGCCGACCCGGATCTCGTCCTGGGGCCGTAACGACCGCTCCCCGCGGATCACCTCGCCGTTCACATGGGTGCCGTTCAGGCTGCCCAGGTCTCGGATCGCCCAGCCGGCCCCGTCCGGGAACACCTCGGCGTGTTCACGGCTGCACAGGTCATCTCTGAGCAGCAGGTTGTTGGTGGCGGCGCGACCGAGCTTGTAACGCATCCCGGGAAGTAGCGGGTGGACTTCCCCGAACCCGTCGTCCCGGCGGTTGACGAGGAACGCACTCGGTGATTTAGGCATGGGTCATCGAGGCACACGGCCCGTTTGGCATCACCATACCGGATCGGGGGCGGTGCGGGCAACGTCACGTCGGCCGAGGCGCGCGTAAGCCCTCGGCAGGGGCATGTGGCGATGCGTCGGCCGTGACCTGGCCTACCGCTCGGTGATCGGGGACCGGGCCGGCTTGCACCCCGCGGGCCGGGTGGTCAGGTCGCACCCCCTGCCGCGAGGCTCGCCCGGACCGGGGATGTTTGAATATCCTGACGGTTCAGGACGGCCGCGTCCCCGGACGCGGCCCGGTCCTCGCAGCAGCCGGGCCGGTCGGAGCAGCAGGCGGGTTGGGGGGTACGGTCCTGGCCGGTGGTCCCGGCGGGTGCGGTTGAGTCGTTCGTCATGGCTCGGTCCCTCGCTTCTGGGGTCGGAGCGGCTGACGGTCAGCCGCTCCGATCAGACAGACGCCGGGGGCACGGGAAGGACGCAAGAATTCCGGCCCCGGTCACGCCGCCGGCTGCTCCGGGGGCGGGAACCACCCCCGCGTGCGGTTGCAGGCCGCACACACGGACAGCATGACCGGGACTTCGACCAGGACGCCCACGACCGTCGCCAGAGCCGCCCCCGATCCGGGGCCGTACAGGGCGATGGCCGTCGCCACCGCCAACTCGAAGAAGTTGCTGGCCCCGATCAACGCCCCCGGTGCGGCGACGTTGTGCGGCACCTTCAGCAGCCACATCATCCCGTAGGTCAGCGACGAGTTGAAGTACACCTGGATCAAGATCGGGACGGCGATCAGGGCGACGTGCTGCGGGTGGCCGAGGATGTTGTCGGTCTGGAACGCGAAGATCAGCACCAGCGTGCCGAGCAGTGCGGTCACGGCGAGCGGCTGGAACCGGGGCAGGAACGCCGTCTCGAACCACTCCTTCCCCTTCGAGCGGACCAGGGCGAGCCGCAACACCACCCCCGCCACCAGCGGGACGACGATGAACACGGCCACCGCCGTCAGCAACACGTTGAACGGCACCGCCAGCCCGGACACCCCGACGAGCAGCCCGACGACGGGGGCGAACAGCACCAGCATGATGAGGTCGTTCACCGCCACCTGCACCAGCGTGTACGCCGGGTCGCCGTCCGTCAGGTAGCTCCACACGAACACCATCGCCGTACACGGGGCGGCGGCGAGGATGACAACCCCGGCGGTGTACTGCTTCGCCAACTCCTCCCCGATCAGCGGCAGGAAGACGACCTGGAAGAACAGCCAGCCCAGGCCGAACATGCTGAACGGCTTGACCACCCAATTCACGAACAGGGTGACGGCCAGCCCCTTCGGCCTGCGGGTCGCCCCGGCCAGCGAGGAGAAGTCGATCTTCATCATCATCGGCACGATCATCAGCCAGATCAGCACGGCGATGGGGGCGTTGATCTGGCTGCCGGCCCCGAACTCCAGCCCCCGCAGGGCGTCCGCCAGGCCGGGCAGGGTGCGACCGAGGAGGACGCCGACGACCATGCACAGCCCGACCCACACCGTCAGGTAACGCTCGAACAGGCTCATCCGCTTCGGCCCCTGCTCGACCGGGGCCGGCGGCGTGTGCGTCTCGGTGGCACTCATGCCGCACCCCCGGCCACGCCCAGGGAGGCGAGGAGTTCTTTCACCTTCCGCTCGATCAGGTCGCGGACCTCGTTGAACTGCTCCGGCGGCAACTCCTTCGGGTCGGGGATTTGCCAGTCCACCCGCTGCCTGGCGAGCACCAGCGGGCACTCGTCGCCGCAGCCCATCGTCACGGCGGCGTCGAACTGCTGACCGTTGAATTGGTCCAGCCCTTTCGAGTGGTGGGTGGTCAGGTCGTACCCGACCTCCTTCATCGCCGCCACCGCCTTCGGGTTCACCCGCCCCGACGGGCGTGACCCGGCACTGAACGCCCGGACGCCCTCGCCCCCGTGGATGCGGGCGAACGCCTCGGCCATCTGGCTCCGGTTCGAGTTCTCGACGCACACGAACAGCACGGTCTTGGGTCGGCCCATTTCGGCACTCCAGGACGGGTTGGGACGGGATGCTCAGCAGCAGCCGGGGGCGGCACAGCCGGACGCCTCGGCCCCGCCGACGCCGCAGCGGTCCGGGGCGAGGCAGGCGGTGTGCTTGGTGCCCAAGTGGAGCAAGACACCGGACGGCGTGACCTCGGCGGCGGACACCGGGTACTGCGACACCCGCCCGTCCTCGTACTCGACCTCGACCGGCAGGTCGGTGGCCTTCAGCACCGGGGCCGCGAGCCGCAGGATGTCGAGCAGCTTGGTGGTGTCGAGCCGGTGGTCGAGATCGTTCGCCACCCACACCTGCAACACGCACGTCGTCGCGGAGCGGGTCGTGCCGCCGCAGTCGATGAAGTCCTTCTGCACCCGCCCGACCTCGGTGACTTGGAAGTGGGCGGGCACGAAGTCGCCGTCCGGCAACATCGGGTGGATCGCCACCGCGGAGTTGCCGGCCAGCAGGCCGAGCAGGTCGTCCAGGGTCATGGCACGTCCTCGTGTGATCGGAGTCATCTTCCCGGTCCGGTCGCTCACCCCTCGCCGCCGTCCCCGCAGCACGCCGCCGCCCGGCCCGTCACCCCGGCCCGCCCGCTGGCCTCGTCCATGAGACACCAGCCCTGCTGGAGCAACCCGGACACGCACAGGTCCACCAGCTTGTAGCGGACGTTGTTCCCGTCCCGGCGGGCCGTGATGATGCCCAGGTCGGAGAGCCGTTGGAGCTGGTTCGAGACGGCCTGCGGCTTCATCCCGACGGCGGCGGCGAGGTCGGTGACGCACAACTCGTCGGCCCGGACGAGGGCGTGCAGCAGCCGCAGCCGGGTGTCGTTCGCCAGCACCTTGAACACCGCCGCGAGTCCGCCGGCCTGGATCGGGGTCATCAGGTTGCGGCTCGTGAGCGGCATCGGGCCGGAAGGTCTGTCGGGTTTCGGTGGCGGCATGAAACACCCTCTTGATCCACGGTTACACTATTTCATTTCGTGTATCCGTGGCGTCAAGCTCCTGCGGCCAGCACTCCCGAACAGGGTTGCCGCCGCGGTCGCCCTCCTGACCTCACAGTTCGTGGGCAACCCAGGACATCCGATCCGTGACACTTTGCGTCTGCTGATCGTGTCAAAATGCGTAGGGGGAGGACACAAACAGGACACAAACGCGACACACCGGAGCCGACCATGCCGCACGAGATCGAGAGCCTCGCGTACTTCGGGGCGACCCCGTGGCACCGCCTCGGCACCCCGCTGGCGGGCGACGACGTGTACGACTTGCCGGCGGCGTGCGAGAAGGCGGGGCTGGCCTGGGACGTGGAACTGGTCCCGCTCGTGACCGCCGACACGAACGCCACGGTCGGGCACCGGGCCGTCCGCCGCACGTCGGACCGGAAGGTGCTGGGCGTCGTCGGCCCGCGGTACTCGCCGCTCCAGAACCGGGATGCCTTCCGTTGGTTCGAGCCGTTCCTCGCCGCCCGCGAGGCCCGGCTGGAAACCGCCGGCAGCCTCCGCGGCGGTGCCCGCGTGTGGGTGTTGGCGAAGCTCGCCCGCGACCCGCTGGTGATCGCCGCGGGCGACGAGGTGGAGAAGTACATCCTCCTGTCCCACGGGCACGACGGGTCACTGGCCGTCCGGTGCGGGTTCTGCCCGATCCGGGTGGTGTGTGCGAACACCCTCGCACTGGCCCACGGGTCCGACGCCTCCAAGCTGATCCGCGTCCGCCACCGCGGCGACGTGGCCGGCAGCCTGGCCGCGATCCGCGAGGTGATGAACCTGGCCGACGCCGAGTTCACGGCGACCGCCGAGCAGTACCGCCGGCTGGCCCGCAAGCCGGTCAGCCCCGCCGACCTCCGCAGGTACGTCAAGCGGATGTTGAAGGTGGACGAGCACGAGGTTCCGTCCGCCCGCACCGCCGCCGTGGTCGAGCGGGTCATCGAACTGGCCGAAACCGGGCGGGGCAATGACCTGCCGTCCGTCCGCGGGACGTACTGGACGGCTTATCAGGGACTTAACGAGTACGTTGGGTACGTCCGCGGTCGGAGCCAGGCCACCCGCCTCGACTCGCTCTGGTTCGGGGAGGGGGCGTGCCTCAACAAGCTGGCCCTCCAGGTCGCCCTGGACATGGCCGCGTGACGGCGATCATGCCCTTCGGGGCACTTTTCCCCGAAGGGCGGCTTCCTCTCACCACCGATCCCGGAGAAGGACATGGGCCTCTTCAACCAGATGCGGCGGGCACTGTTCGAGCACGCCTTCGGCACCACCTAGTCCGACGCCGCGACGAAGGCCGCGTTCCTGCGGCGGGTCGGGGTGCCGGAGGAGCAGATCGCCGGGTTCTGCCGCCCCGGCCTGCACGCCGGCACGATCCTCGGCGGTGCCCACCCCATCGACGTGCAGTTGGTCGTGGAGCATGTGCTGCTTCGGCAGCGGGCCGGGAGCGTGACGCTACGAGTCGCACGCGACCGGCACGCCGAGGGACACCTCCGGGTCGAGGTGCTGGAGATCGGCCCGCCCGACACAACCGCTCCAGACGAGGGGCCGACCCCATGACCGAGCGGATGGCGAAGGAGCAGTTGCGGGCGATGCTCGGCTCGTTCACCGCCGGCACGGTGCTGCACCTACTGGCCGAGGTGATACGGGCTGATGCGGATGAGTCCGACGACCCCGTGGCGGGCGAGCGGGGCCGGGCGGTCGAGTCCGCCCTGCTCGTGGTCGGGTTGGGTATCGACGCGGCACACCCCCGGTGATCCGGCGTGGCCGTGGCACCGGACAGTCCTGGAGGCGATGATGGCGAAGAAGCGTCCCGCCCCGGAACCGGGCGGCGAACTGCCGGTGGCGGTGAGCGTCACCGACCTCGCCGCCCTTTGCCGGCTTTCCCGGTCGCGGTTTCACGCACTGGTACTGGCCGGCGTTTTCCCGCCGCCCGTGCGGACGCCGGGCCGGCGACCCCACTACCCGACCGAGTTGATCCGGCAGTGCCTCGGCATCCGCCGCACCGGGGTCGGGGCGAACGGCGAGGTGGTGCTGTTCAACCGGCGTGGCAAGTGAAGTGCCAATCGCTGATCGTGCCCCGTGGCTCTCGCACGATCCCGAAGACGCGGGCGGGGTTTGATGCGGGGTGCGTCCTTGCCCCAAGACCGGAGGGTTAATCGACGCCGTAGAAGGGAGGTCCGGTCGAACCTACAATCTCGGTCAGTCAGACGGTGGGAACGCATCGGCCCGTCCGCCCTCTGAGCCGCCTTGTTGCGGCTTCCGGCGAACACCGTTCGCGGGCGTGGCCGGGCGAAAAGAATGACGAAAAGATTGCGTGGAAACTCAGCCGGATGAGCCGACTGAGCAGACGCCGAACCGAGAAAATACCGTAGAATACCAGGGGTTTTGCACGATGGTCCGCATCGGCATCGTCGGCATCGGCTTCATGGGCCGTATTCACTACCTGGCGTCGCAGAACCTGCGGGGTGCCCGGGTCGCCGCCGTGTGCAGCCGGGACCCCGCCAAGCTCGCCGGGGACTGGCGGAACACCCGCGGGAACTTCGGCCCCGATCCCGGTTTCGTGGACCTCACCGGGGTCAAGAAGTACTCCGCCGTCGACCAACTCCTTGCCGACCCCGAGATCGACCTGGTCGACATCTGTACCGTCACCGACCAGCATGCCCCACTGGCCCTGCGGGCCTTGCAGGCCGGTAAGCACGTCCTGGTCGAGAAGGCCATCGCCCTGACCACCGCCGACGCCGAGGCCATGGTGGCCACCGCCCACTCGGCCGGCAGACTCCTGATGGTCGCCCACGTCCTGCCGTTCTTCCCCGAGTTCCGCTTCGCCGCCGACGCCATCCTCGGCGGGACCTACGGCCGATTGCTCGCCGCCCACTTCAAGCGCGTCATCGCCAAGCCCGACTGGTCGGCCGACATCGGCGACGCCACGAAGACCGGCGGGCCGGCCGTGGACCTGCACATCCACGACACCCACTTCATCGGCCTGGTGTGCGGCCTGCCCCGGCACGTCTTCTCGGTCGGCACCCTGGAGCAGGGGGTCGTCACCTACCTGACGACCTCCTACCTCTACGGCCCCGGCGGCCCGGCGGTTACCTGCTCCAGCGGGGCCTTATACATGCCCGGACGGCCGTTCTGCCACGGCTACGAGATCTATCTAGAAAAGGCCACGCTGCTGTACGACTCGGGCGGGACCCCGCTCACCGTCTTGACCGCCGACGGCGGGGTTTCCCACCCGGAACTGAGCGGCGGGGGCGACCCCCTCACGGCCTTCACGAACGAGATCCAGGCCGCCGTCGAGGGGGTGAAGGCTGGTGAGGAACCGAACCTGCTCTCCGGCAAGTTGGCCCGCGACGCCCTGGTGCTGTGCCACCGCGAGTGTGAATCGGTAAAGTCCGGCAAGCCCGTGTCGCTCACCGGGGAGCGTGCCAACTAGGTTCGGCCGCTGCCCACCCCGGACAGTCCCAACTGCTGACCCGAGTATAGCTGCCCCGAGTATACCGGCCAGCCCCGCCAGGTGGTGACCTGCCGCGTCACCCCGGCAGGCGGACACACGAGACTTAGCGGACATCCGAGACTTAACCGATGGCCACGATACTCGATCGCATCGTCCAGACCAAGCTCCGCGAGGTCGAAGCGGCCAAGCGGGTTGTACCCGAGGCCGAGCTTCGTGACCGCATCGCCGGGCGACCGCCGACCCGCGACTTCTCCGGGGCGATCCGGCGACCGGACCACATCGCGGTCATCGCCGAGGTGAAGAAGGCGTCCCCCTCCGCCGGCGTCATCCGCCCGGCCTTCGACCCGGTCGAGATCGCCCGGACTTACGAGCGCCACGGGGCCGCCGCCGTCAGCGTGCTGACCGATGGCGAGTACTTCCAGGGCGCGCTCGCCGACCTGGCCGCCGTCCGGCTCGCCGTCCGCCTTCCCGTCCTGCGCAAGGACTTCCTCCTCGACCCCTACCAGTTGCTGGAGGCCCGTGCCGCGGGGGCCGACGCCGTGCTTCTCATCGCCGAGTGTCTGCCCGGCGACCGACTGGCCGAGATGAACCGGCTGGCCGACCGACTCGGGCTGCACACCCTGGTCGAACTGCACGACCCCGAGCAACTCCCCCGCGTTCTCGAGACCGGCTGTCGCAACATCGGCATCAACAACCGTGACCTGCGGACCTTCACCACCCGCATCGACCACACGCTCGAGTTGCTCGGCCGAATCCCGGCGGATCGAACCGTCGTCAGCGAGAGCGGCATCGCCACCCACGCCGACCTGGTGCGACTGGCCGCGGCCGGGGTGCGGGCCGTACTGGTGGGCGAATCACTCATGCGCGCCGCCGACATCGGGGCCGCCCTCGACGCCCTGCGGGGCACTTGAGCGCCGCCTGTCCGGTGGCGACGGCTGCGGACAACCTGTCCGGTGGGGACGGCTGCGGATACGTCGGCCGGCGGGAGGCGTTACCTCGTCGCCGTCGTCTCCGGCTTCAGCGGCTGACCCGCGTTCTCCGCGGCGGTCGCATTACCGAGTGCCAGGCGGACCCCGCACCACACCCACAGCAGGAAAACCAACGCGGTGTCCCAGGGGTAATTGAGGCCCGTGTCCCCCTCCAGCTTTGGGGTCGTGTAACCGGTACTGCCGTCGTCCGCGGTCGTCACCCGGGCCAGTCGGCCGAAGGCGACCGTGGCCGCGATGTCCAGCCCGCTCAGGAAAATCTGGTAGATGACCAGCAGGGCGAGCACGCTCAGCGGGAACGACGAGACGTAGCCGACCGTCCGTGGGCCCAGGAACGCGGCCGGTCCGCTCGGGGGCGGTAGGACGCGGCTCGGCGGGAAGGTCGCTGCCGGCGTGTCGAGCGAGAACGTCCGGGTCCTTAAGAACGGGGCGATGTCGGCGAACAGCACGGCGCAGCCGGCGGCGGCCAGCAACGTGTCGTAGTACATGAACCGGTAGCAGGTCAGGAAGGCCCCGAAGAATACGAAGGCGGCCCCGACCCCGGTCGCCTGCCGCCGGTCACCATGACGTAAGTACAGCACCGCCGTTGCGACGAGGATCGCGGCCCAGAGGCCCCAGGCGATCGACCTCGCCAGGCGGCTGTCCCGTTGTGATTCCGGTACGCTGAAGTCGTGCAGCACCCGGCGGGGTATGCCCTGCACGTCGCGGCTGAGCAGGATCCAGTTCTGGTTCACGTTGTAAAGCCCGGCCGCCTCCTTGCCGACCTCGAGCCAGTCGAACCAGGTGGTAAGCCCGACGAACGGCAGTGTCGCGGCAACGAGTCCCCCACCGGTCAGTACCATCGCCGCCGCGAACCGCCAGCGCCGGGTGAGGAGCGGGACCAGGAAGAAGGCCAACCCCCAGACCGGTTTGAAGGCGAATAAACCCCACACGGCCCCGCCGGCCGCGTCGTACCCGCGGGAAGCCAGTGCCCAGCCCCAGACGACCAGCGCCAGCGAGACGGTCGGGTTCTGCCCGAGGTCCAGGCCGGCTTGGGTGCCGGGGAACAGGAACAGTACCAGCGTGGCCACCGACCAGGGGATCCGCCCCTGGCTGAGGAAGGTCACGCCCCACCCGGCGACGAAGACCATCGCCGTCGCGATCAGTTGCATCACCCGGTAGGCGGTTTGCGGGCGGTCGATGGCCCCGAGCGGGGCGTACAGGAACCCGTGCAGCGGCGGGTAGAGCGGCCCCCCGACGGCAGGTCGGTCGAGTGTCGCCACGAGTTCGGGTGTGACGGCGTGCTTGGCGGCGAGTTGACAGGCGACAGCCGACAGAGGTCCGCTGACCGGCCCCGGTGCCAGCCCGCACGCCACGGCCCCGCCCGCCGTCTTCCACTCCTCGGGGTCGGACCCCATGAACCAGTTCATCAGGGCGTCGGCGTCGTGGCGGACGACCTCGTCCGGTCGCGTGTGGGGGCGTGCGGGCGCAGGTCCAGGTCGGACCGTTCCGGCCCGGGGGGCGGGGGCCTCGAACTCCGGGGGAAAGCCGGCCCGTACCACCTCCCACTGGCGCTGGCGGTGGTACAGTTCCCGTCCGTGGCCCAGGACGATCATCCGCCCCATGACCCACTGGCCGCCGAAGTCGATCTGGCAGTGTCCGTGGTTTCCGTCGGCCCGACGCTGTTCTTCGGGGGCGGTGGCGGGATCGTCGAACCAGTGCCAGGCCTTGTAGAGCGAGGATCCGGCCACGGCCAGCGTCACCAGCCAGAGCAAGCCCCGCACAACCGGAGGCGAGCCGAGCCAGCCCCAGTAGCGGGCCGGGATGACGTATCGCGACGGGTCGCACTCAGCCGTCGGTGTCGCGGCCATGTCTTGAGCCGTCGGTGTCGCGGCCAGGTGTCATGCCGCCCGAGCATCTCGGGGGCCTACTGACGGGCGGGCTTACGGCCGGGCTTGTGATCGGACATTCGGCCGGGGTCGGGGCCGGGGCCACGAGCGGCGGAGGTTCAGAAGAGCCGTTGTCGGCCCACTCCTGGGCCGCGGCCGTGACCTGTTCCAGTGCGCGCTGGAGCCGTGCCACATAGGGGCCGAGGGAGTGGCAGGGCAGGCCGGCCGGCACCGCCAGTGGCTTGCCGAACAGACAGCGGACCCGCGAGAAGGGCCGCGGCACGGCGAAGCGGTCCCAGCTCCCCACCCGCCAGGGGCGACGACAGCCGACGCCGAGCGGCACGATCCGCCGGGCGGTGCGGGAGGCCAGGTACACCACGCCCGGCTGCACGACCCGTCGCGGGCCACGGGGGCCGTCGGGAGTGACGGCGAGGTGGGCGGTCTTGATCCGCAGGAGTTCTCGGACGGCCGCGACACCGCCCCGGTTCGTCGATCCGTACACGACACCCATGCCGGTGGCCCGGAGCAGCCGGGCGAGCAACTGACCGTCGGAGTGACGGCTCACGAGGGCCGCCACCCCGGGGTTGCCGAACCGGGCCACGGGGACCAGGAAGTACTCGTGCCATAGGGCATACACGAACGACTCGCGTTCGGCGGGTTGTAGCGGGTCGGTGGGGAACGGGCCGAGGCAGCGGTACTCGAAGCGGAGCGAGGCCGAGAGGACTCGCACCAGGCCGGTCCCGAGCCAGCCGGCGGCCGCCAGCACCCTGCGGTCACGGATCTTCATCGCGGCTTCCCGCCGTTGGGTCGGGCCACTCCCCCCAGAACACCTCGGTCGCCGGGCCGGTCTTATACACGCAGTTGTCGGACTGCGACCAGTGCAGTTCCAGGTCGCCGCCCGGCAGGTGGGCCAGGACGCGGCGGGCGGTGCGGCCGGTCAGGACCCCGGCGACACAGACGGCGGCCGCCCCGGTACCGCACGCCAGCGTGATGCCGCTGCCCCGTTCCCACGTCCGCATCGTCACCTCGCTCGGGGAGTGGACCTTCACGAAGTGGACATTCACGCGGCGCGGGAACTCGGGGGCGGTCTCGATCAGCGGACCGAACTCGGCGACCCGGTCCCGCTCGCCGCTGCGAAAGAACTCGTCGCCGACGTACAGCACGACGTGCGGGTTACCCATCGACACGCAGGTCGCCGTGAAGGTCGTCCCGCCGACCGCCAGGCAGGCGTTCACTGGCGGGTCGCCCGGCAGCGTGGTCGGGATCAGCGCCGACTTCAGGATCGGTTCGCCCAGGTTGACGGTCACGCGGCTGACGCGGCCCGCGGTCAGCTCCAGGTCGACGGTGAGGACCCCCCGGCCGGTCTCGATCGCCAACCGGGGCTTGCGGCAGATGCCGTGGTCGTAGACGTACTTGGCGACACACCGCAGGCCGTTCCCGCACATCTCCGACTCGGAGCCGTCGGCGTTGAACATCCGCATCCGGGCGTCGGCACGCTCACTGGGGCAGATCAGGATCAGGCCGTCGGACCCGATGCCGAAGTGCCGGTCGCTCATGGCCCGGCTGAGGGCGGCCGGGTCGGGCGGGGGCGGGTTCCTGATACAATCCAGGTAGACGTAATCGTTCCCGTTCCCGTGCATCTTGGTGAAGCGCATCGGCACTGTCTCGCGGCTGGTCGGTGTAGTCTCGTGGCTGGTCGGTGTAGTCTCGTGGCTGGTCGGTGTAGTCCGGCTAGTCCGGCGGCCTGGTCCGGCACGACAGACGGCGCTGGGAGCAAGGACGGTGATAGGTGTACGGGAGCCGGGTCGCCCGGTCGAGCGGGTTGCATCGGCGGTCGAGCGGGTCGCATCGGCGGTCGAGCGGGTCACTTCGGCGGGCCGAGCTTCTTGCGGAGGTAGGTCAGGGCGGTGAGCCGATAAGGGTCGGCCGCCGGGTCGTCGAACGGCAGGGCCTGGCGATTGTCGAACGGCCGCAGGCTGTGCAGCTCGGCCTGGCGACGCAACTCGGCCGACTTATCCGGCGTTACCGGGACTTCCAACCCCGGGTCCGGGCGGATGCCCCAGTCGTCGGTGGGCTGGCTATCCGGCCTGCGGAGCCGGTTCTTCCCGTTCGGTCGTAGCGAGGTGCCGGTGGTCAGACGGAACTGCACCCCGGCGAAGCCGGCGTCGATCGTGCTCTGGATCGCGGCCCGGCCGACCGACCGCTGGCCGACCACGACACAGCGGCTGCCGTCGTCGTTGTCCCGCAGGGCCGAGGCGATGAGTTCGCCGCCGCCCGTCGTCTCCTGGCCCACGAGCAGTACCAGCGGCAACTCGGCGTACTTCCCCCCGCCGGGCGGGACCCGCAGCTCGCCGGACGAACCGGCCCGGGACGGGTTGCGGTAGTCCATCCGCGCGATCACGCTGCCTTCCCGCAGGAACAGCCCGGCGATGCGGGTCCCGGGATCGACGTAGCCCCCGGGGCACCAGCGGAGGTCCAGGATCAGGGCCCGACAGCCTTGCCCGGCCAGTTGGCCCATGACCTCCGCGAACGCCACGTCCAGCCCCGACTCGATCGGCCCCAGACGGATGTAGCCGATCTTGTACTCCCGGTCGAGCAGGCAATCCCAGCGATCCTCGGGCAGTCGCATCACGCCGAAGAGGCTTTCCGGGGTATACGAGCCGGTCTTCAGCTCGGCGGTGAAGCTCGTGCCGTCCGCCCGCCGCAGGCCGAGGACGCGGTTCAGGGACTTCGGCAGACCGGTCTGCGGGTCGAAGACCGGTTGGGGGTTGGCGAACCCGGGGAATAAGCGGGACGCGGCTTCGGCCGTCAGTTCCGTGCCGTTGAGGTGGGTGATGACGTCCCCGGGCCTGATGCCGGCCTTCTGGGCCGGGCTGCCGGGAATGACACGTCGCACCTTCCAGGGGAAGCTAACCGGTGCCGGGATCGCCTCCGGGCGGGGCATCGGCCCGAACCAGCCGACCGCGGGATACCTCCCGCTGGCCACGGCGAACTCGGCCTGATAGAGCGTCCAGGCGGTCCCGGCGACGCCCTCCAGTTCGATGCCGATGCCGAAGTCCTGATCGACCGAGGCGTAGGTCGTCACCCGCGGGCTGACCAGCCCCGTGGACGGGTCGGTGGCGTGCCGGAAGCCGTTCATCGCCGCGAACAGCGACCTCAGCCCGGAAAGCCTCGGGTGCGCCCCCAGTGCGATGCGGATGTCGGCCAGGACGGGGACGCGGTTCGCCGCCGTGGCCTTGCGGACCCGGGCCAGGACCTCGGCCGGCACCGCTTGGCCCAGTTCCTCATAGAGCCCGCGGACCGCCCCCTCGAGGAGGTCGTTCGGATCGACCTCCCGCACGTATGTCGTGACGACCTGCTGGGCGAGCCGCTCCACCAGACTGGCGAACTGGAAGGCCTGGTTTCGGTCCACCTCGCCGACGGCCCCGGGTTTCTGTGGCACGGCCGGCACCGGGGCGGCCGGGACCGGGGCGGCCGGTGCGACGATGAGGGCGAGCGCGACAAACCCGTACATGGCTCGGGTTCCCGACGGAGAAGAACTTCGTCCTTGAGTTTCGAGCTTTCGTCGTCCGGACGCAAGCCGGGTTCGTAACATTCCCCCCGGAGTCCTTAGCCGCACCTGCCGAGACCGACATGACCGACCCGACGCGCCTGCCGGAGGTCGTCTGGCTCGCCCGCCACGCCGAGACCGCCGACCCGACCCGCTTCCACGGGGCCGAGTCGGATGTGGGACTGGGCGAGCACGGCAAACGGCAGGCGCTGGCAGCGGCCGAGTGGTTCGCGGGGTTGGGGCCGACCGTGGTCGTCTCGTCGGCGATGGTCCGGGCGCATGACACGGCCGCCGCCATCGCCGCGGTCTGTGGCGTTCCCCATCACGTCGAACCGCACCTCCACGAACGCCGCGTCGGTCCGCTCTCCGGCAAGTCGCGGGCCGAGGCCGATCCGATCTGGGACGAGACGATCCGCCGCTGGCTGGCGGGAGACACGGCTTACGCCTATCCGGGAATGGAGTCGTTCGACGAACTGAAGGCGCGAACGGTCCCGGCCTTCGAGCGGGTGGTGAAGTCCTACCCCGGCGGGCGGGTGCTGATCGTCTGTCACGGGGTCGTCTGCAAGGTCTTGCTCGTCAGCCTGCTCGAAGGCAAAGGCCCGGCCGACTGGGTGAGCATCGGCCGCGTCCCGAACCTGGCCGTCAGCCAACTGGTTCCCTGCGGCCCCAAGTGGCGGGCCGAACGACTGCTCGAGGTCCCGCCGCCGGTCCTGGCAGTGAACGCCGCTCACGCGGGTGCGGGGGGTGACGCGAAGACCGAAGCCTGATACCCTGGGTGGCCCGCACCGGTCTCGTCTCGTTGCCTGATCCTTGTGCCCGGTAGCAGGCCCGACCGGGGCAAGGGCGGTGCCGGCCGGGGTGGCTTGAGCGGTTCTCGAACCCGTGAGGCAAGGCCCTTAGCATCCGGTATCGATTGTGCGGTTCGGATGAAGTAGTGCCGGGGCCGAGGTCGATACGTCACTGCAGCGGACGGGTGCTGACGACCCGCGCGGCCGTCGGAAGGGACACCGGTTCGACCGGCCGACGTGGCGGTGGACCGTCGGCGGCCCGCACCGTAACGAGGGGGACGTTCATGACCGGCGAAGAGGTGCTGGCTCCTGTGAGTGAGGCAGAAACCCTCCGGCAGCAGTTACTCCAGGCGCAACGCCTGAGCAGCGTCGGGGAGTTGGCATCGAGCATCGCCCACGAGTTCAACAACATCCTGACCACGATCATCAACTCGGCGAAACTCGGCCTGCGGAACCCCGACCCGGTCGAGAAGCAATTTGCCTTCGAGCGGGTGATCAAGGCCGGCCAGCGCGCCGCCGTGATCGCCAGTGGCATGCTCGGCTTCGCCCGCAAGAGCAGCTCCCACCGGCAGAATTGCGACATCGCCCGGCTGGTGGAGGAGGTGCTGATCCTGACCGAGAAGGACCTCACCAAGCACCGCATCCAGGTCGAGACCCGCTTCCACAGTCGGCCCCGGGCCTGGGTCGTGCCGGGCCAGATCGAGCAGATCCTGGTGAACCTGGTGATCAACGCCCGTCAGGCGATGCCGTCCGGCGGGCGGCTGCGGATCGAGGTCCGCGAGAACCCCGCCGGCGACACCGTGGAGATCCGGGTGAGCGACTCCGGGGTCGGCATCCCGCCCGACCAACTCCGCCTCATCTTCGAGCCGTTCTTCACCACCAAGCAACCGGACGAATACGGCCGGGGCGGTACCGGACTGGGCCTGAGCGTGTGCCGCCAGATCATCGAGCAGCACCACGGCCGCATCCGCGTCGAGAGCGTCGTCGGCAAAGGCTCGACCTTCACCGTCAAGTTACCGAAGCGGTTGCCCGACGACCCGGAGTGACACCCCGTTGGCAACACCCGGCGGGCTCCTGTCCCCCCCGGCTCGGTTGCGCGGCGGCCCCGGCACGGGTGGTCTAAGCCCCCGTGCTGCCGCCCCGCCCGGAAGAACGCCGCCACTCCCGTCTCACTTCCGCGGCAGCAACTCGGGCAGGTTGGCAATACGCAGGGCCGTGACGGCCATCACCTGCGCCCCCTGGATCAGGTTCGGTTCCTTGGCCTTGTCGAAGGTGTCGCTCTGGGTGTGGTGCGTGAGGCGGTACTCGTCGACCTCCTGGTTGCAGGCGAAGCCCGGGACCCCGGCCTGGTGGAACGACCAGTGGTCGGTACCGCCGCGAAGGCCGCCCGTTGTCAGCCCCTGCCAACCGTCCAACCGCTTCAGGCCGGCCAGCTCGCGGTCGAGGATCGCCTTGCAGTTCTCACGGCCGAGTACGCCGAAGCCCTGTACCTTTCCTGTGCCGGTGTCGTGAACGATCGCCGCCGAGTGACGGGGCAGTTCGTCCTTGTGGCGGATCACATACTGGCGGGAGCCGTGCAGCCCCTGTTCCTCCCCGGAGAAGAGGACGAAGCGGATCGTCCGCCGGGGTGGGTGGCCGGCCCTGGCCAGGGCCGCGACGGCGCGGGCCGCTTCGAGGACGACGCAACTGCCGGTCCCGTTGTCGGTCGTGCCCGAGGCCAGGTCCCACGAGTCCAGGTGCGCGCCGACGACGACGTACTCGTTCGGCTTCTCCCAGCCCACGACCTCGCCCACCGTGTTGAAGACGGTGAGGGGACCGGGTATGAAGCGGTTGTCGATCTCGACCTCGACCCGGGTGACGGCGTCGGGCCGGCTGGCGAGGCGGTAGAGCAGCGCGTAGTGCTCGTGGGCCATGAAGACCCGCGGCAGTCGCGCCTCGGCGGCGGCACGGTCGGTCGGCCAACTGCCGGTGGTAACCAGTAGCCCGTGCGGCTTGCCGGCGTCGGTGCAGAGACAGGCCGCCCCCTCTTCCTTCAGGAAGTCGGTCGGGTCGAAGAAGAAGGCCGGTTGGAAGGTCGGCCGTTTCGGCTCAACCTTCGGCTCGTCCTTCTTCGCTCCGTCCTTCTTCGGCTCGTCCTTGGCCAACGGTTCCTTCTTCGCGGGGGCCGGTGACCCCGGACCGTAGCTCAGGTCGGTGATCGGGGCCACGTTCGCCGGCGGCCGGGTCAGTACCACGGCGTTCTTGAGCTTCCCCTTATAGGCGACCAGGTCTTCCTTCTTGGTCGCCTTGAGAATGACGACCGGGCCGGTGACCTTGCCCCGCGTGCCGGGCGTCCACCCGGCCGAAGCGATGAGCAACTCGATCCGGGTATCCGGCTCCACGACCCGCATGCTGGCCCGGCCCCGCTCCCAACCCACGGGGATCTCCCACGGCTCGAGCCGGACGTTCTCCAGTCCGTATTCCTTCATCTTGTCGGCCGTGTACTGGTTCGCCCGCTCCAGGGCCTTCGAGCCGGTCAGGCGGCTGCCGATCACGTCGGACAGGTGTTGCAAGTTCTTCATGATCTGCGACCGGGCCTTGACCTCGTCGATGACGGCCTGGTCGAGTTCCGCCGGGGCGAGCCGGGGGGCCGGTGCCACGTCGGTCGAAGGGGACGGGGCCGGCACCAAGAGTGTGGCGAACACTACGAAGCTGAGTGCGGACAGGCCGGAACGGGCCGGCGGTAATGGCAGCATGATCTGACTCCGGTCGGGTGTCGGGGAGGGATTAACCATTGTGCGGCGCGGGGCGGCCGCCGACAACGGCCTGTTCATGAGAGTGGGAGGGTGGGCAGGGGAGTCGGGGGGAACGACGGGAACGACAGCGCCGGCTCGAAGCTGTTCATTGGATGAGAGTGGGAGAGTGGGCAGGGGAGTCGGGGGCGGGGGCCAAAGCAGGGCTAACCGCCGACGGGACCGGCGGTGGACCGGGTGTGGCCGCCCGGATCACTTCGTGCCGGTGGGGTTGTGCCGGTGGGGTCGCGCCGGTGGGGTCGTGTGCCGGTTACTCGGTGCCGGTCACTTCTTGCCGAGGCAGAAGAGTACGCCGCGGTCGGTCCCGACCAGGAGGCAATCGGGGCCGACGGCGACGGAGCCGGTCACGGGGGAGTCCAGCTCCAGACGTTGGATTTCCCGACCGGTCTTCAGGTCGAGGACGTAGAAGTCGCCGGCATCGGACAGGCAGCCGACGTAGACCCGCTCGCCGACCACGACCGGGGAGGCATCGACCATGCCCTCGGTCAGGAACTCCCAGAGGGGCTTACCCGAGGCGGCGTCGAGGGCGTAAACTTTCTTGTCCCGGCTGCCGGCGATGACCCGTCCGGCGGCGACGGCCGGCGAGGCGTGGAACGGTTGCGCCCGCCGGGCCGGCTCGAAGGTCCAGACCTTCTCGCGCTTCTTCAGGTCGGCGGCGACGACCTGGTTCGATTCCATGGCGGCGAAGACGCGCTCGCCGAGCACGGCGGCGGTGGCCACGGTCTGGCCGCCCAGATCGATCGTGCCCAACTGCTTGCCGGTGCGGGCGTCGATGACGTGCAGTACGCCGTCGCTACAGCCGGTGGCGAAGGTCAGATCGCCGACGACGGCCGCGGCCGCGTTGATCGGACCGTCGACCTTGGCGTCCCAGACCTTCTTGCCGTCGGGATCGAGGCAGTAGAGCGTCGAGTCGTGGGAGCCGAAGAGGATATTCTGGCCGTGGAAGTTCACGCCGGCGTGGATCTCGCCTTCGGTGTCGAAGGTCCAGAGTACCTTGCCGTCGGCGGCGTTGACGCAATACATGCGGCCCTCGAGGTCGCCGACGAAGACTCGGCCGTTGCGGACGGCCGGGGAGGCCTTCATGGGGCCGAGCCGGGTCTTCCACTTCAGCTTTCCGCTGGCCAGTTCGACGGCATAGAGGTGTTTGTCGAGGCAGGCGGCGAAGACGAGACCGTCGGCGACGGCCGGTGCCCCCTCGATACTGCCGGTGCGTTTCCCCTCGCCGGTCGCGAACTGCCAGCGGACCTCGAGCTTATCGGGCACGGCGGCGGAGCCGACGCCGGTCATGGCCGGGTCGCCCCGGAAGACGGGCCAGTCGGCGGAGGCGACAGGGAGCAGCGGCGGCAGCAGGGTGGAGACCAGGGCGGCCGGGATCACGAGCCGACGCAGCGGCGGGTGCATGGCAGGTTCTCCGGGGCAGTCACCAGGCGGCCTGGTAGATCTCCAGAATGTCAGCCTCGGTCACGGGGCGGGGGTTGAAGCGGGCGGTCCACTGCTGGTTGGCTTCCTCGGCCAGCAGGGGCAGGATCGTCTGGGAGACGCCACACTCCCGCAGGCTCCGGGGCAGTCCGGCGGCGGCGACGAGTTCGGCGACGCGGGCGGCGAGGACCTCGGCGGGCGGCTGGCCGTTGGTGCCCTTCCGGCAGCCGGTCTCCCCGAGGAGTTCGGCGTACAGGTGGCCGACCTCGGACCCGTTGAAGCGGATGACGTGCGGCAGCATGACCCCGATGGCGACCCCGTGCGTGATCCCGTAGTGGGCCGTGAGCGGGTTGGCGCAACTGTGGCAGACGCCCAACATGGCGTTCTCGATGGCCATGCCCGCCAGGTGGGAGCCGATCTGCATGGCCGAGCGGGCGGCGAGGTCGCCGGGGCTGCGGAGGACGATCGGGAAGTTGGCCTCCAGGTAGCGGAAGGCGGTGAGGGCGCACATCGAGGAGACGGGGTTCCGCCGGGTGCAGACGTAGGACTCGATGGCGTGGGCGAGGGCGTCGATGCCGGTGACGGCCGTGACCGACCTCGGCTGGGACAGGGTGACCTCGGGGTCGAGGATGGCGACGCGGAAGGCGGCCTTGCGGTCGCCGCAGGCCATCTTCAGGTGCGTCCTCTCGTCGGTGATCAGGGCGTAGCTCTGGGCCTCGCTGCCGGTGCCGGCGGTGGTGGGCACGCCGATCGAGGGGAGCATCGGTTTGCTGGCTTTGCCGTGCCCCTTGTAGTCGGCCATGCGGCCGCCGTTGGTGAGGATGAAGTTGATGCCCTTGGCGCAGTCCATCGAACTGCCGCCGCCGACGGCCACGATGCAGTCGATGGCGTGGGTGCGGGCGAAGGCCACGCCGGCCTGGACCTCGCGCTCGGAGGGGTTCTCCTTGACGCCGTCGAAGGTGAAGACGGGCAGGCCGGCCTCGCGGATCGAGGCGGCGGCGCGCTGCGGGTGGCCGACGTGTTCCAGGCCGGGGTCGGTCACGAGCAGGACGCGGGAGCCGCCCACCGACCGCACCGCCTCCCCCAGCCGGGCGAGTGTGCCCGGCCCGGAGATGACCCGGCCGAGGGGCAGAAAGTCAAACGACGGCAGTGGGGCGGACGGCGAACTGTAGGGCGCGCTGCTTGTAGAGGTGGGTGAAGAGGTTGCCTTCATGCGGCTGGTCCCAGGTCAGGCGGTTGGTCGGCAGCGGCCCGATGTTCAGCCGCTCGATGTTCGCACAGGCCATGCACTCCGCGATGAAGCCGGGGTCGTCGGTCAGGGCCGTGGCCGCGAGCGTGTACCCGATCCGCTTCAGCACGTCGGACTGAGGACATTCTATCACGGCCGCATAGGGGAACAGGAACTCCTTATTGGCGAGCGGGTGTTCGGGGGTGTCGCAGCGGATGATGGTCGGCAGCAGGTAGGCGATCCGCCCCTCCTTTACCAGACGGGGGGTGCCCCGCACCTCCTGGGTCACGTCGCGTGCCCCCGGCGTCTTCAGGCCCTCCTCGACCATGTTGTTGATGGCCTCGGCGACCTCCGGCTTGGCGAAGGCCGAGATCTCGCAGTTCGGGTCGTCCCAGGGCCGGGGCCTGACGGCGGCGAACTTGCGGGCCAGTCCCAGGGCGATGGCGTCGCCGTGCCGCGGCGTCCAGACCGCACTGGCATTGACGCAGGCGCGACCGCCGTTGGCGGCGATGGCCTCGACGAGCAGGTCCAGGTGCTTCTCCCAGTCGTCGGCCATGTCCTCGCCGAAGATGACCTTGGAGTACCCCGTCCCGTGGACCTCGACGCGCGGGTCGTTCTTGTACGGGGCCATGCTCCGGTCGTCACCGAAGGCCATGCTCCGGCCGCAGAGCCGCAGGATGTCGGCCGCGCCGGCGTGATCGGTCGGCAGGAAGCCGAGGACGTTCGCCGGTATCCCGGCCCGGAGGAACGCTTGGATCACGCGATAAGGCGTCCAAGGCTCCTCCCGCCCCGGCTTGAGCAGGAGCGGGATTTTCAGGGCGATGGTCGGCACCCACAGGGAGTGGACCCCCGGGGAATTGGAGGGTAGCACCGCTCCGAAGACGTCGGTGGTCGGGAAGAACGCCTGCATGCGGCCGGTGCTGGTCGTGTACCCCTGGTCGAGGGCTTCCAGGGGCAGTCCGCGGGTCAGGCCGGCCAAGACTTCCTCGATGTTCGCCAGGACGTAATGGACCTTGCGGGCGTTGCGGTCGCAGAAGACCATCGGGCTGCCGGTCGTGGCCGACAGGTTGCGGATGTACTGGTCGTAGGTCAGCTCGGTGTCGCCGCACGGCAGCGAGGCGTTGAGGAAGTAGTCGGCCGCCTTCTTGTACATCGCCAGGATGTCACGGATCGGGATGGCCGCCAGTTGCTTGTGGGCCCGTTCCATCTGGGACAGGTCACGCGAGATCATCGAGCCGGTGACCTGGCTGACCTCGGCGACCGGCTCCCCGGTGACGTGGTGGACGAGTGTCGCCTTCTCGGTGCTGGTGTAGGTCCTGCCGAACCGTAGTGCCGGGATCTGGATCATGGCTGGGGGGTCCTAGTGTCGGGGGGTCGTTCGGAGTAATTCTGTGGCCCACTCGGCATCGGGCCTGCGGAGTGGCACCGCGGGAGGATGACTGTAATCGACGCGTCTCTCGTAACCGGCGTCCTCGTAGGTGCGGTCGAGACACTCCCGGAGAGGGAGCGGGACTTCGCCATCGACGGGCTTCAGTGGGATAGGCAGGATCGGCAGCGGGTCGCGGACGGTCCACGCCCAGACTGACGCCTTCGGGAAGCGGTCGGCCCGGCTGACGAGGGCGTAGTAGTCGGCGGGGGGTGGCTTGGGGCGGCCGAACGGGGTCCGCTCGCCGTCACGCAACAGATCGATCTCCACGAGGTTTGTGCCGGCCAGAAGGTAGTCGTTCCTCTTGTGCAGGTAGTTTTCGCGGTCCTCGCCGGGGGTCTTATTCGCGGGGCTGAGCAGCTCGATCACCGTCACGACCCGATTACCGGGGTGATCCACGATCTGGACGAACTTCTGACCCTTCCGCTTGGCGGTCTTGGGGAGCGAGACCTCGGCGCTAGGAGCGGTCGCGACGAGGGAGGCCGTTCCCACACTCTCGGCTCCCCCCCGGTGCGCGACAAGGGCATCGGGATGAGCAAACGGTTCCCGCTCGTCCGGGTCGTCGCCCCGCAGCCAGACGTGTTGTTCCACGTCGGCGTAATAGCCCATCGGCAGCACCCGCGTGAGGGCGGCCGAGATGGAAACGATGTATCGGGTGTGGAACCCGGGCCAGAATTCGGGGCCTTCTAGGTAGGGGTCCATTCCGGGAAACGGCGAGGGCATCGTCTGTCTCCGCGAGCGGACGGGGCCGTTCGGGGCATCCCCTCCCGGCCCTCGCTCGCGCCAGCGGCTTTGCCGGCGGCTGAGGCTGGTTGGTACGGGAACCGGTAGGCCGGGGGACCAACCGGGGGGTTAATACGGTTAGTACACGCCGACGACGGTGGTGGCGGCGAGTTCGCTGAACGGTCGCACCCCGCTCACGCCGTCCCAGGGGTAGGCGTCGTAGGGCCGCTCCCGTTCGCCCTCGTCCCGCTCCGGGAATCGGGGCATGAAGAACTCCTTGGTGAAGGTGCTGAGTAGCACACGGCCGGTGGCCCCGTAGGGCACCATCTCGTCGTAGTTCTTGGGGTTGACGACCTCGATGACGGCACGGGGCTGCGGGGCGTAGTAGGTGATCTTGAAGCCGTCGTGCGGGCCGATCGGCTTGGAGCAGGCCAGGCCCATGAGGGTGTTGCCGTAGGTCGGGGTCATGTAGACGGCCCCGTTGTCGAGCATCTCCTCGTAGGCTTCGCGGGTGAAGTCGGGGGTGAATTCGGTGCCGCCGGAGAAGATGCCGGTGATGCCGGTGCTGCGGATGCTGCGCAGGCCGCCGGGGGGGATCGGCTTGCCGAGCATGCGGTACTTCTCCTCGAGCTTGCCGTTGCGCAGGGCCTCGTCGAGGGCGGCCAGGAGCTTGGGGGTGGTGAACATGCACTTGATGTCGTGTCCGCCGGCCAGGATCGTCAGCCCCTGGTCGATGCAGTGGTCCTTATAGGCCTGGGCCTCGGCGATCTTGCGTTCCTTGAGGCAGCGGACGACGTAGCGGGGGTCGAGGTCGATACAGAAGCAGATGCCGCCACGGTACTGGGCGAGGTGTTCGATGGCCAGCCGCAGGCGTCGCGGTCCGCTCGGGCCGAGCATCAGCCAGTTGCTGCCCCGCGGGAAGTACTGGTCCGGCAGGGTGTCGGACATCATCTCGTAGTCGATCTTGTAGTCATCGATGACGACGCGGGTCTTGGGCAGGCCGGTGGTGCCGCCGGTCTCGAAGACGTAGATCGGGCGGTCGGCATAGCCCTTGGGCACCCACCGGCGGACCGGCCCGCCCCGCAGCCAATCGTCCTGGAAGATCGGGAACTTTTTGATGTCGTCCCAGCCGTTGACCTCGGTGAGCGGGTCGAACTTGAACGTCTTGGCCATTTCCAGCCAGAAGGGGGTGCCGGTGTCCGGGTGGAAGTGCCAGCGGACGACTTCGCGGATGTGGGCGTCGAGTTGGGCACGGGCGTTCTTGATCTTCTCTTCCAGGGTGGCACCGGTGACGGGTGCCGGCTTTCCGGGTGTGTCGCGCATGGGTCGAAAGGGGTGTGGGGTGGGGTGTGGTGGTAACGATCCTATTACTAGGCGGTCGGGGCCGCGGCGGGCGAAGAAGTTGCTGGTCTTGAGACCGCAGAACCCGGCGTCGCTTCACCGGGGCCGCCGGGCCGCCGGGCCGCTCCCGGGTCGGGTGGGACCGCCGGGGAACCTTCGGCCCCGCCGGGGCGGCCGGGCGCTTCAGTTCCCGCACTTGAGGGCGTAGAGGCTCTTTTCGGTCATGACGTAGAGGACGCCGTTGGCGACGACCGGGGTGCTGCGGATCGGGGCGTCGAACTCGACTTTGGCGATGAGGTACTTGTCGGCGATCTTCTTCTTCACGGCGTCGCGGAGTTTGCGGGCGGTCTTCATGTCGGTGGCCGTCTCGGCGGCGGCCACCTCGTCGTAGACCTCGTGCTTCTTCAGGTGCCGGAAGATGAACAGGTCGCCCTGGTCGTTGGCCAGGAGGACCTTGCCGTCCACGTAGTACGGGGAGCCCCAGATGCTGGCCTTGGTGTCGTACATCCAGAAGTGTTGGCCGGTCTTGGCATCGAGGCAGTGCAGGAAGCCGGACAGTTCCGAGATGTAGACGATGTCGTCGACGACGCAGGCGGTGGACATGGTACGGCCGAACTTGTAGTCCCGTTGGGCCCAGCGTCGGTTTTCCTCGCCGCCGTAGCGCCAGACCTCGGCGGAGTTGGGGTTGGGTCGTTCGTTGATCGGCTTGCCGGCGTTGTCCCGGCCGTCGATCAGGGTCTTGGAGATGTCACCCTTCTTTCCCTTGACCGGGGCGATGCAGAAGAAGTTGGCGATGCCGGAGCTGTGCTCGGGGTCCTGACCGACGCCGATGTAGACCTTGTTGTCGTAGACGACCGGGGTGCCGATGAAGTCGTTGCGGGTGCCGGTGCCGCCGAGTTCGTAGACCGCGTCCTTGGGGTTGCAGTCGAACTTCCAGATGAGTTCGCCGGTCTCGGGGACGAAGCTGTACAGCCAGCCGTCGCCGCCGGGGAAGATCACCTGCCGGACGCCGTCGATCTCGGCATAGACGGGGTTGGACCACTGGCCGTGCATGATGTTCTTGCCGGGGGCGTTGCTCTTCCAGACGAGCTTGGCGGTCCTCTTGTCGAGGGCGATGAAGCTCGGGGCCTCCGGCGAGGGGATGTTCAGGTGCTGGGCGTCGACGCCGTTGGCGGTCACGACGAAGATGAGGTCGCCGACGATCAGCGGCGAGCAGGCCGACATGTTGTGCGGGAAGACGTTCAGTTCCTTGATCATGTCGTATTCCCAGAGGATGTCGGCGTCGGTCGGGTCCTTGTACTCGATGGGCTTTTTGCTGACCGGGTCGATGAACGTGAGGGGCTTGCCCTGCATGCCGTTGGCCATGCCGGCCAGGTCGGCACAGACGACGGTGCAGCGATTGCTGACGTAGTAGACGCGGTCGCCCTCGACGGTCGGGGTGGAGCAGACCCCCTCCTTCTCCCAGTCGTTTACCTGGCCGCTGGGCAGTTTGTTGTGGACGGCCTGCCAGAGGAACTTGCCGGTCTTCTCGTCGAAGCACATGAGGATGCCCCGGTCGATCGGGTCGCCGGCCTTGTCCACGTCCCGGGGGTTGCGGGGTTGCTCGTTGTTGGTGCCGACGATGACGCGGCCGTAAGCTACGACCGGTCCGCCGTAGGCGCGGCTGCCCAGGGCGGCCTTCCAGAGCAACTGCGGGCCTTCCGGGTCGATCTGCTCGGGCACGCCCTTGTCCAGCAGGTTGACCATGTTCCGGGCGATGGTGCCGCCGAACATGCGGTGGTCGCTGGGGCCGGCCTTCAGTTCGGACGGCGCGCCGGCCCCGCCGGTCGGTTCGGCCGGTTCAGCCCGGCCGGGGAGCGCCTCGGTGGTGCCGACGAGCGCGGCGGTCGCCCCGAAGGTCAAGACACAGCCGCAGCCGAGGAGCAGTTGGCGAAGCGAGGAGGAGCGGGTCATGAACGATGTCCTGAGGGGGTGGTGAGGGTGGGGCCGGGGCTGAGGTTACGGGCCAGCCCGGCGGCTCGCTGCTCGGGGGAAATTACTTCTTGTTCGGGGTGATCACCACGTTGTCGTAGTAGATCTCCGAGCCGGACTCGATGTCCGTGATGTTCGTGACGTAGCCGTACAGCCCGGCCGCGCCGGTGCGGTTCGGGGCCGGGTCGGTGAACTCGATCGTCCACTTCTCCGGTTCAGGGGTGCCCCGCTTCCAGGCCTTGGCCCGCAGGACGGCCGCGGTCGGGGTCTGCTCGACGGTGAACTTCACGGTGTACCAGGTGGCCGGCTCCCAGTCGAACTCCACCCCGACGTCGATCCGTGGCCGGGCGTCCCACGAGGTCAGGCGGAACGACCGCTTGCCCGTTTCCGGGTCGCTCTTGCCGTCGAGCGAGCAGACGTAGCGGCTGTTGACCAGCCCCATGTCGGGGAGCTTGTTCCGCACCAGGGTGCCCTGCATGTCGGCCTGGATGGTGTAGTCGCTGCTGTCCGGGCCGGTGATGTAGGCGTTGGCCCGGGCGAGCGGCGGCCGGGGGTCGGTGTTCAGTTTCGAGAGGACCACGGACTTGTCGTCGAGGTGCTTGACGAGGTACTTCACGGCGGTGTTGGCCCAGCCCCCGGGGGCGGCACCGGGCGGCAGCTTGTCGAAGTTCTGGCTGTACGGGATCTGCGGGACGACGCGGACGCGGGCACTGGCCTTAAGACCCCCGGACTCGAGGGCCACGGTCCCCTGTTGGCTGGGCAGCGGGGCCAGCGTCAGTACGCCGTCCGCGATCTGGCCCTGCAGCGGGGGCGGAGGTTGGGTCGCACCCTTGGGCAGGGGCGGCTGGGGCAGGCTCCACACTTCCTTCACCGAGGGGCGGCTGTCCTTCACCGGGCGACCGTTCTCGTCGTAGTAGACCACCTGGAAGGTGACCTTCTCGCCGGGTTTGACGGACACGTCGGCCGGGAAGAGCCGAACGCCCGCCACCGCCCCTTCCTTGAAGGGCGTCTCCTCGGGGAGCGGTTGGTACTTGACCTCCTCGACCGGGGCCTTCGGGTCGCCGATGCAGTACAGGTCGGTACGGGTGGTGAAGTAGAGCCGGCCGTTCACGGCGATGGGCGTGCCGTTGGTCTCGTTGGGGATGCCGCCTGAGCCGGGGAAGCGGTAGACGAAAGTCTCTTCCTCGTCGGGCTTCTGTTCCCCCTTGAGGGTCAGGATCAAGAGCCGGCTCTTGACGTCGAAGATGTAGAGCTTGCCGTCGGCCACCAGGGGCGAGCCGCGGACCTCGCTGGCGTAGCGGTAGGACCAGAGCAACTCGCCGTCCTTGGCCCGGAAGCAAAACAGCTCGCCGGTGTCGTCCGGGGCATAGAGCAGTCCGTCGGCCAGGGCCATGGAGGCCAACCCGAAGCGGTTGGCCAGTTCGCGGTTGCGGTTGGCCTTGTACTTCCGCTTGTAGGTGTCCCAGACGACCTTCGGCTTCTTGGTCTGCGGGTCGAGCTGTGAGCCGTCGAGGCAGACGATGCGGCCGATCGGCCCGCCCTCGGGGTTCTCCTCGCCGTGGCTACAGTAGATGAGGTTGCCGTCCACGACCGGGGAGCCGTTGATCACCCCCTTGCCGAAGACGTGACTCCAGACGACCTCGCCGGTGCGGACCTTGAGGGCGTGCAGTCCGCCGTCGGCCCCGCCGCTCAGGAGCAGGCGCTGGCCGTTGATGACGGCGATGACCGGGCTGGAGTAGTAGGTGCCGTAGAGCCGGTCGGGAGCGGGGGTGGCCCACCAGACGACCTGACCGGTGGCGGCGTCGAAGGCGACGAAGCGGTTGGCCCCGCGGGCCTGGTCGCCCCAGTTCCCGTTGACCATGCCGACGATCACCAGGCCGCTGTCGTAGATCGGGGTACCGATCCGCCCGCCGTAGCCGGTGATCCGCCCGAACTCCTCGGTCAGTTGCCGGGACCAGACCTTGTTCCCGTCCCTGTCCAGGCAGAGGAGTTCGCCGGCCGTGGTGTGGGCGTAAACCCGCTGGGTCTCGGGGTCGGCCGTCAGCGTCGTCCAGCCGAGCCGGACCGAGACGATGTCGGTGTGGTAGACGTTGACCCGGTAGTGCCACAACTTCTTGCCGGTCCGCTCGTCGAAGCAGACGACCTGTTCGCCCTCGTGCAAGCCTTCGCCGGTGCCCTGGATGATGTAGAGTCGGCCGGCCATGACCAGCGGGGCCGAGCGGCCGCCGTAAGGCACCGTCCAGATCACGTTACCGGCCGCCTTCTGGGACGGGTCGAAGAAGTCGGGCAGGTTCCTCTCGCGGGAAAAGCCGTTCTGTTCCGGCCCCCGCCAGTGGATCCAGTCGGCACCGGCCGCCGGCGGTGCCAGCGGCGCGAGTGCGAGCGGCGTCAGGGCCAGGGTCAGATGCAGCGCGCGTGTCCGCGGCATGGCGAAACCTCGGGTTCTGGGGCCGAGTCGGCCCGGTGTCACGGGGTATCAGGCATCACGGGCTATTATTCTGGACGCGGACGACCCGGCGGGCCTTCATCTCGAAACGGGGCAGACTGCCGCGGGGCACCGCCCGGACCTCGACCCGGAACAGCAGCTCGTCGCGCACGGCACGTCCGACGCTCTCCGCCAGTTCCGGTCCGTCGCAGCCGTCCCGCGGTTCGACCTCGATCCGAATGTCGGCCAGCGGGCCGGTATGATCGACGACGACGCGGTACTCGGCGATGCCGGGGAAGCGGCGGAGGATCGCTTCCAGGGTGGCCGGGTACAGGTTGTTGCCCCGGATGTGGATCATATCATCCGCCCGGCCGAGGACGCCACCGTCGATCCGCCGCCAGGTGCGACCGAGCGGGTCCGGGTCGGTCGCCAGCCGCACGATGTCGCCGGTCCGGTAACGGATCACCGGACTGCCGAGCCGGCCCAGGTTGGTCACGACCAGCTCCCCGTAAGCCCCCGGCGGTGCCGGTTCGCCCGTCTGGGGCACGACGACCTCGGCCAGGTACTGCGATTCCAGCAGGTACATCCGCCCGGGTTGCTCGACGGCCTCCACGGCGACCGGGCCGACCTCGGTCATGCCGTAGTGGTCGAAGACCCGCGCCCCCCAGACGGCCTCGATGCGCTGGCGGGTCGCCGGGATGTTCCCCCCGGGTTCCCCCGCCACGACGACCGCCCGCACCGGACCCGATGCCAGGTCGATCCCTTCCTGGGCCGCCAACTCGGCCAGGTGCAGGGCATACGTCGGGGTGGCGAAGACCACGGTGCAGCCGTGCTCGGTGAGGAACCGCAGGCGGGCCGTGCTGGTCATGCCCCCGCCAGGCAGGCACAGGTAGCCGGCGCGGCTGGCCGCCTCGAACGCCGTCCAGAAACCCAGGAACGGGCCGAAGGAGAAGGGGAAAAAGACGCGGTCCCGCCGGGTCAGACCCATGAACGGGAAACTCGCCCGCCAACAGTCGAGCAGCCATTCCCACGACTCCGGGGTGTCCAGCCAGCGGAGGGGTCGGCCGGTACTGGTGCCGGAAGTCTGGTGCAGCCGGCAGTAATGCTCCAGCGGGTACGTCAGGGCCGTGCCATACGGGGCGTTCTCCGCCTGGTCGGCGGCCAACTCCGCTTTGGTCGTAAACGGCAGTCGCCGGAAGTCCTCAACCGTACCGAGGTCGTCCGGGTGAAGGCCGGCCAGCTTGCGGGCGTAAAACCGGTTGCCGGGCAGGATGACCCGGAGCATCTCCCGGAGGCGGGCGAGTTGCCCGGTGAGGAGTTCGGCGGTCGGGGTGTCGGGCGTCACAACGGAAACCCGGTGCAAAGGCGGATCGACCTGGGTCGTGGGCGATTCGGTCTTCGCGAAGGGGGATGCTCGGGCGTGCTACCGCTCGGGCGGTGATGGCGGAAGTATACGCCACCCGGCCGGGCCGACAAGCCAGCGACCCGATCCAGAATACCCCGCTCAGCCGGCCATATTTCACGCTCCCGGGCGGTTTTAGAGGGTCGAGGGGGCCGCCACGTCGTCCGGCCGCGCTGGCCCCGGCTCATGACCGACCGGGCCGCACCAGTCCGCTGACAACAAACGGGGCCAGACCAGCTAACTCCCCCCGTGTCCCGGTTGGGCACCCGGGCGCTGGATCGTGTATGAGGCTCCTGACGCCGCGTGACGAGCCGGGGTCGGTGGGCCGGGTGATGGCCCGGGTGACGGGCCGGATGAGGGCCCGGGTAACGAACTGGGAGAGGCCCCTTTTCTTACCGGGGTTCGGGTGCTATACTTCCCCCATCGACGCGGCGTGGAGCAGTCCGGTCAGCTCGCCAGGCTCATAACCTGGAGGTCGTAGGTTCAAATCCTACCGCCGCAACTCTCGTCAACACGCCCGCCGCATGCGGGGCCGCAAAGGACCGCAACCTTCTCGCACTCCCGCTCTTAAGCCGAACTTCTCGCCACCCGAGAGTTCAGTCCCTCCTTCTTTACACCCGAACCGACTAGGGGCCGAGTTGGTCGGTGTTCTTCGGGTCGGTGCCTTTCGGGCCGTTCGGGGCACACAAAGTGTCCAGGCCCGCCTGGTACTCGCGGCTGGTACTCGCGGCGCGGCCTCCGATCGCGACCGGCGGTACAACGGCTTGCCGCCGATCGAACGACTCGCCGGCGAGGTTTGGGCTTCACGTCCCCGGCCGTGATTGTGTACGCTCGCGCACGGCGTCGCTGACGGCATCGCACGGACGCGCGGGAGTCGGCCATGGGTTCGGTCAAATTCAGTGTCGTCATTCCCACCCGGGAGCGGGCGACGACCCTTCGACATGCCCTGCTCACCTGTCTGGATCAGGACTTCGACGACTACGAGGTCATCGTCTCTGACAACCAGAGTTCGCCGGCCACGAGGGCCGTGGTGGACGAGATCGCCAGCCCCCGGGTCCGTTACGTCCGCACGCCGCAGTTGCTCGCCATGTCCTCGAACTGGGACTTCGGCGTGTCGCAAGCCCGGGGGGATTACGTCCTTCTGATCGGGGATGACGACGGCCTGTTGGGCCACACCCTGGCCGTACTCGACAGACTCACCCGCGAACATCCCGGCCGGGTCGTCCGCTGGGACACGGTGTACTACACCTGGCCGTCGTTCGGCCTACCCGAACAGGCCGACTACCTCCGCGTGCCGCTGAACCGTGGCCTTCGGGAACTCGACGGGATGCAGACGATCGAGGCGGTCATCCGCTTCTGCAGTTTCTACACCGCCCTGCCGATGTTCTACAACGCCCTGGTGCCACGCAGTGTGATCGAACGACTGAAGGCCCGGACCGGCCGCGTCTTTCCCCACCCCGTGCCGGACGTGTACTCCGGCTTCGCCGTGGCCGCCGTCGCCGGAACCTTCCTGTCCTGCGAACTGCCCCTGTCGATCTCCGGGCAATCCGGGGCGAGTAATGGTATCGCGGTCTTGTTCAACCGGGGCCGAAGCCGCATCGACGCGGAGTTCCGCAACCTGAACGCCCGCGAGGGACTCAGTTCGGACCGACGCATTCCCGACCTGCCCGCCTTCCCGCACGTCCCGGTCGCCGATTCGTTCCTGTCCGCCAAGCGGATGCTCTTCCCCGATTCCCCGATCGAACTCGACCGTCGGCAGTTCGTCACCGGTTGCATCGAGAACCTCTGCGTCGACAGCCCCGAGGATTGGCAACTCGCCTTACGGCAGTTGCGGGAGTCCCTGGCCGACGATGCCGATACCCGAGCCTGGTTCGATTCCACCTACGCCCGCACCCCGTTCCGCCGACTGCCACCGCCCCGGTTCCGGCCCGATCGACTGGGCTACGACGGCGAAGCGCTGCACCTGAATGCCGCCCGCTTCGGCGTGACCGACGTCTCGGGCGTCGCCCGGTTGTGCGAGCAACTCCTGAACTACCGCCAGGACGGCGTGCAGTTCGCCCGATCGCTCGTACAAGAACTGCGGCTGATCCTGGACGAGCGTGCCAAGGTCATCGCCGGACTGAAACGCGAGTGTGACCTGCGTTTGGAAAAGATCCTGGAACTCGATGCCCGGTTACGAGCGGCCACACGCGGTGGCCCGGTGAAGCGGATGACCCGTTGGCTCAAACACCGCCTGCTGCGGAAGACGGCGGCCTGACCGGAGACGGCAGCTTGGCCGGAGATGGTGGCCCGACCGGTTCGATCGCGGCACGGACAGGAAAGCCCGGACTCGATCTCGATCGCGGCACGGACAGGAAAGCTCGAACCCGCCGGCACTGCCGGGCAGCTACAGCCCCCGGAAGTTCCGAGTTCACCCCCCGGTCGCCACGCGGTCCACGCCTCACGGGCAGGGGTCTAGCCCGGCCGGCGGGCCAGACGGCGGAGCAACTCGATCCCCCGGTGCAGGGTGTCGTCGCTGACCGCGTAGGAGATGCGGAAGTGTGTGTCCCGGTTGCTGAACACGCCGCCGGGGATGACCAGCAGGTTGTGGCGGATCGCCTCGGTCACGAACTCCGTGGCCGTTCCCCAGGGGGCTTGCGGGAACAGGTAGAACGCCCCGCCGGGTCGCACGAAGTCGTACAGGCCGCGAAGCCCGTCGGCCAGTAGGTCACGCTTGCGGCGGTAGTCCGTGACGAATTCCTCGGTCGGCAGGTCCACGGCCACGACACCGCCCCACTGTGCGATGCTCGGGGCACAGACGAAGGTGAATTGCTGGAGCTTGGCGAGTTCCTGGATCAGCCGGCGGGGGCCGTGGGCCCAGCCCAGCCGCCAGCCGGTCATGCCGTAGGTCTTGCCGAAGCCCTCGACCACCAGGACGTTCTCGTCGAAGGCGGCGGGGCTTACGGCCGGCCCGTCGTAGTGGAAGGCCCGGTAGATCTCGTCGCTGATCAGGACCAGTTCCCGCCGGCGGGCCAGTTCCACGAGGGCCTGCTGCGTCGCCGCGTCGATGACCGTACCGGTCGGGTTCGACGGGGTGGAGAACATCAGGACCTTGGTGCGGGGCGTGAGGGCCGCCATGACTCGGTCGGGGTCGAGCCGGAAGTCCGGGTAGGTATCGACCCGAACGGTCCGGCCGCCGACCAGGGCGATCATGTTCGGGTAAGACACGAAAGAGGGGTCGGGGATGATCACCTCGTCGCCGGGGTTCACGGTCGCGAGCAGGGCCAGTAGCAATCCGCCGCTCGTGCCGCTGGTCACGAGCACGTCACGGTCCTGACCGGGGAAGCGGGCCCGCACGTCGGCGAGGAGTTTCTCGCGCAGTTCGGGGATTCCCTGAGTGACGACGTAGCCGTTCCTGCCGGCCTCGATGGCGAGCTTGGCCGCCGCCTTCACCGGCTCGGGCACGTCGAAGTGGGGCTGCCCGATGCTCAGGTTGACCGGGTCGCGCAGCGACTGACCCAACTCGAAGATCTTGCGAATGCCGGAGACCTCGACCGCCCGCGTGCGGTCGGCCAGCCAGTGATCGGGAACCATGTGACCCGCCTCCCTTCTGCCCGGTGATCGGGAACCGTGCGACCCGCCGCCCTACCGCTTCGCCGTCGTTACCTCATTCCGGCCCGTTGGCTCGTGCGGGGCCGCTCGCTCCCCTGAACCCGTTCGCTCCTCCGAACCTGCTCGCCTGTTTCACCCGCTGAAGAACGGCTCGTTCCGGCACACTCCCGGTGGAGTGGACTCGCTCGGCCCGCTCGAGCCGGATCGCCCCGCAGGCGTGTTCGCCTGTCAGTCTTCATAAAAGCTTCATTTCCCGCACAATGGCCAAAACTCTAGCATTGCTACTGTGACAGCGCCGGTGTCACGGTACGAGTTTAGTCCCATCACGAAAGCGCGATGCTGCGGTGGCCACTGCCGACTTGGCTTCCCGTGTCACGGTACGCTTGCGGTGTCGGTCACGACTAGGGAGCAGTGACGCGGCCGCGGTGTGGCACACCGACAGAGAGGACCGCCATGAACGAACCTCAACCGCCGACGTCGGGAATGTCACCGGGTACGCCCCCGGCCGCGTCATCAGCCCCGCCCCCGGCCGCGTCATCAGCCCCGCCCCCGGCCGCGCGACCGGCCCGGTCGAGTTCCTGGGGCTTCACCTTAGTGCTGACGCTGCTGTTGGTCGCGGCCGCCGGCGGGGTGTACGCCTACTTCCGCATCACCAACCCGCCCCCGCCCGAGCCGGACAAGCTGGCCAGTCTTCGGGGTTACATCGCGAACCTGGGCCGAACGCAGACCCTGGCCGCGGACTACACCGACGCCAACGGCGACCTCGTGGCCGACCCGCCCACCGACCCGGCCAAGTTCCTCCGACCCGAGGCGGTGAAGGAATTGGCCTTTACGGTCGTCGGCTCCGAGGACCCGGAGAAGGCCCAGATCCAGTGGAAGGACTTCATGCTCGCCCTGGAAAAGGCGACGGGCCGGCCCGTGAAGTACCTCGCCGAGGTCGCCTCCGTGGAAGACCAGGTCCGGGCCGTCCGCGAGGGCCGCTTGCACGTCACGGCCTTCAACACCGGTCAGGTCTCGACGGCCGTGAACACCGCCGGTTTCGTTCCGCTCTTCTGCATCGCCGACAACGACGGCAGATACGCCTACGAGATGGAAATCCTGGTCCGCCGCGACAGCCCGGTCCAGACCCCGGCCGATCTGAGGGGCAAGACGATCGGGCTGACCTCGTTGTCGTCGAACTCGGGCGGTAAGGCCCCGCTGGTGGTGCTGAAGGAGAAATTCGGCCTGCTCCCCGGTCGGGATTACGATTACCGGTTCACCGGCGACCACGTGCGCGCGGTGAAGGAGTTGTCCGCCGGACAATACGATGCCGTCTGCGTGGCGAACGACCAACTCGCGCGGGCCTTGGCGGTCGGGGTCGTCAAGCCGGAACAGCTCCGCAGCATCTACAAGTCGGAGACGTTCCCGCCGTTGTGCTTCGGAGTGCCGCACAACCTGCCGCCGGACCTTGTGGAGAAGGTGAAGGCCGCCTTCCGGGACTTCCGCTTCGAGGGGAACTCGGTCGGAGAGTTGTACAAGTCGCAAGGCAAGAACCGCTTCGCCCCGGTCGATTATGCCCGGGACTGGAAGCTGATCCGGGAAGTGGATCAGGCACTGAGTAAGCTACTGGAGACCGATTGATCGTTCTGGCAACGCCGTCGGCCGAGACACACCCGAGACACCCGCGGTGCGGCCGGCCCCCGACGGGGAACCGTTCGTACCCGGCCCCGGACCGCCGGGGCTGATGACGTTCTCTCACGAGGGTTACTCATGCGTCCGTCCCGTTATGGTTTCACGCTCATCGAACTGCTCGTCGTGATCGCCATCATCGCCATCCTGATCGGGCTGCTTTTGCCAGCGGTGCAGAAGGTGCGAGAGGCAGCCGCCCGCATGACCTGCTCGAACAACCTCAAGCAACTGGCACTGGCCTGCCACAACTTCGAGGGCACCGAGGGGAGCTTCCCCCCGGCCCTGACCCAGGACCGTATCCCCCCGCCCAGCGGACCTTTCCAGGGCCACTCGGTCTTCTACTTCCTGCTGCCGTACATCGAACAGGACAACCTGTTCCGCAGCATGGACGCGGCCGTGCCCCTGAACAACCGCTCGGCCACCCAGACCGGCGGACGGGCCGCCACGCCCGTGAAGACCTTCGTCTGCCCCAGTGACGTCTTCCCGCTCGGTAACCCGCACCCGCACCCGTCGACCGGCACGCCGGCCGAGTACTACGGCGTCACCAGTTACCGGGCCAACGGCGGCAGCCGACCGATCTTCGCCACGTCCTCGACCAACGACGGGGTGTTCATGGCCACCGGCTCGGCCGCCCGCCGCGCCCCCACCGCCCCGCCCGGCACACGGGTCCGGCTCGCCGAAATCCTCGACGGCACCAGTCAGACCATCTGCTTCGCCGAAGGCTCCCACTTCGACCCCAACTTCGACACCTTCACCGCCGCCGGCTGGAACAGCGGCAGCACCATGGCCGGCTGGTCCCGCTGGTACCCGGCCGGCGGGGACCCGGGGCTGGGCAACCTGATGTGCGGCGGGTTCGCCCCGATCAACTACCGCATCCCCTGGAGACACGGCCAACCCGGTGCCCCCACCACCCAGAGCGCCTGGTTCGTCTTCCAGGACCAGCGGCTGAGTGCCATCAGCAGCCAACACCCCGGCGGGGCCAACGTCAGCTTCTGCGACGGCTCCGTCCGCTTCCTGCCCGACTCCACGCCGCAATCGGTCCTCGTCCTGTACTGTACACGGGCCGACGGACAGGTGATCCCCAACCAGTGACCGCGATCCCCCATTCGGAGCCGACCATGACACCACGGATCGCAAGAGGGGCCGTCCCCCCCGGCTGCCGGGTCACGATGTTGTTGTTGCTGGTGCTGACCGGCGGTTGTGGCGGTCAACCGAAGGTCGTGCCCGTCGAAGGGGTCGTCAAGCTCGGTGGCAAGCCGGCCGCCAACATCCTCGTACAGTTCCTGCCCGACACCCGCAAAGGCGGCAGCGGCCCGACCTCCACCGGTACCACCGACGAGCAAGGGCGGTTCCGCCTCAAGGCCCAGGACGGCCGCGACGGGGCCGTCCCGGGCACGCACATGGTCGTACTCGTCGATCTCGATGAGGAGCGACCGCCGCAGGGCCAGCCGATGAAGAAGCCCCCCCGGCTCGACCCCCGTTACGCCGCCCCGACCGCCTCGAACCTGACCGCCGAGGTCGTCGAGGGCGGCGGCCCGATCACCCTGGAGGTTCCCGGACGCCCGTGAGCCGACTCCGGCTGACGGCCACCAGACAACTCCGACGAGTGGTGAACAGACATTCACACCCGAGGTCGGGCCGGGGCCGCGGCCGGGTCATTAACCCCGTCCCAGACGACCCCGTCCCTTACTTCTTCAGGCCCTTCTCCACGGCGGCCTCGAGCTCCCGCTTCTTGCCGGGGTGGTCACGCCACAGGATCGCCCCGTTGGCGTCGAGAAGGACCGCCGTCGGGTACGCCTCGACCCCGAGCCGGTCGCGCAGGGCACCGGGGGTCGCGCCCGGTTCGATGAACACCGAATAGTTGAGCTGATAGTCGCTCCCGTACTTGCCGGCGGCCGCGGCCCGCTGCGATGGCGGTAACTCGTCGCATAGGACCGCGATCACCTGCAGTCCGGCGGTCGCGTACCGGGCTTGCAGGTCTTTCAGCACCGGGATCACGGGTTTGCAGTGCGTGCAACTGGTCGTTACGAATTCGAGCAGCACGAGCGAACCGGACCGGTCGGCCGGGAAGTGCCACGGGCGTTGGTGGGAGTCGAGCAGGGTGAAGTGGGCACCCGGTCGCGTGCGTGAAGACGAGGGAGCTTCGGAGGGCGACGGGGACAACGGGGGCAAGGGTTGCGACGGCGAGGGTGGCGAGGGCGGCGAGGGCGGCGGCACCGGATAGACCGGGGCCGGCGGGCCGGGGATGTTGGTCGTGGGGGGCTGCCAGACCGGTTTCGGGCCGTCCGCGACGTTCTCGGGTCGGATCGGCTTTCCGGTCGGGGTCGCGAGGTCGTCGGGCGGGGGCAGCACTCCGCCGGGGGCCGTCGGCCGGGAGCGTGGGTCCGGCGGTGTCGGGCTGGTGTCGATCCGCGGCGGCGGGGCGGGCCGGGTCGGGACCGCGTCCGGTGTGTAAGCCCCGTCGTTGGGCCGACGGGGGTAGGCAGGACCCCCGGGAGCTGGGGCCGTCGCCGGGCTGGTGTTGCTGTCCGTCGGGACGGGCGGGGGCGGGAAGCCACCGGACTGCGGCTCGGCTGTACCCGGTCGCGGTGTGCCCGGTCGCGGTGTGCCCGGTCGGGGCGTGCCGATCGGCGGCAGGCCAAGGTCTTCCCGCAGGACGATCGTTAGCACCGGGTTCGGCACACGGGTCTGCACGGAGCCGGTGAGTAGCTTGCCGTCGAGTGTCGCCTCGGCGGTCAGGTTGTAGGTGGTACCGGGCTTCAGGCCGCGGGTGAAGAAGTAGCCCTGGTTGTCGGTGTAGATGCCCTTGGCGGCCGTACCGGGCGGGTCGTTTACCGCCTCGACGCGGATGAAGATGTTCCGGGCCGGTCGGTTGAACACGTCGATCACCTTGCCCCCGACCGCGTCCTGGGCTTCGAGCTTGGCATCGAAGTTCGGGCTCTTCGGGTCGCCGGACCAGGTGCCGACGGTGGGCACCTCGGTGCCGGAGCCGGGCAGCTTGGCGACCGGGTCGAGCCAGGTCGGCCCCCGGGTCTCCTTGGGGTCCTTGGCATCCTTGGCATCCTTGGCGTCCTTGCCGTCCTTCGGTCTGGTGCGGGCGGCCGACCGGCCGAACGGTTCCCGGTCCGGTGACTTCGGGTCCGCGGTGCTCTTGCACCCGGTCAGGGCCAGAACGGCCACGAGTAACCCGAGTCCCCGCCTCATGACACGCCCCTCGTGACCGGGTAAACCCGCACGACCGGCAGAACCGAAATAAAAGTTCCCACATCAGAATGTTAGCTGTCGTATCATTCCGGCGGTTTCCCGACCGGTCAAGGTCACGTCGGCCGCCGCCGGGTCCCGGTTCGGATTGAGTCTGGCGGGCAGACGGGCTATAGCGGGAGTAAGGTTTCCGGGTTTCTTGACGGCCCCCCCGCACCGACCCTATCGTGATGGCGGTTCCCATGCCTGCTGCCGCCCCCGGGAGTTCCAGCCCCATGCCCGTTCGCACCTACCGCTGGCTCCTGCTGGCGCTGGCCGTCGCCGGGGCCTCGGCCGACCTGGTCAGCAAGTACGGCATGTTCCGTTGGCTCTATAACCGCGGCAACCCGACCCGTGGCGACCGCTTCGAGTCCTGGGTCTTCACCAAGGATTGGTACGGCGGTCGCGAGGTTTACCTGAGCGGCGGCCGCTACAACCTGATCGACGGCTGGTTCGGCTTCATCGCCCAGTTCGACCCCAACGCCCCGCTGTGCGACTGCGGCTTGGACCGCCTCCGGACCTGGAGTGCCCCGGTCATGCCGCGGGTCAACCAGGGGGCACTGTTCGGCATGGGCGGGGAACACAAGGGCAGGGCCAACGGCGTCTTCGCCACGGTCAGCCTGCTGGCCGCCGTCGGCATCCTGGTCTGGGGCATGCAACGGACGACGGCCCGCGAGAAGTGGTTGATGGCCGCCCTCGGTCTGATCCTCGGCGGCACCGTCGGGAACCTCTACGACCGGCTCGTGTTCCACGGGGTGCGTGACTTCCTGTACTTCTATTACATCGACTGGCCCGTGTTCAACGTGGCCGACTGCTGCCTGGTCGTCGGGGCCGGTCTGCTCCTCCTCCAGGCCGTGTTCGCCTCGCCGCCCGCCACGCCGTCCGCCGCACAAACCGGGGCCACACCGTCCGCCACACAGACCGGGACACAACCGGCTACCGACGAGACCTCGCACCCCGCCCCACCGTCGTGAACGATACCGGTCACGCTCGGGGTGAGGCGGTGGCCCGTCCGCTCATTTCATGACTCATTTCACTGCCGCTCTCGCCGAGCGAGGTCGCTAGGCCCTGACTCGCGGGCGGATCAGTCCGTGCCGATCAGTCGCCGCCGTGCCGCCAGACCCCCAGGACGTTGGCGAAGTCGTCCCGCCACACCGGGCCGTCGGGCACGGCCCGGTACAGGTCCCAGTAAGGGTCCCAGGCGACCGGGCCGAGCGAGTCGTAGTCGCGGGCCAGGACCATCCACTCCGAGGCGGTCTTACCCTCGAGGCGAAGGGTTTCAGTAACGGCGTCTTTGCGGTAGCGGATGGTCGGGGCCGGGTGAAGGGTCGCCGTCGTGCGGGCCACCAGGGGGGCCACGTCGAGGTGCGGGTTGGTGACGTTGACGGCCAGAACGCCGTCGGGCGCGAGCTTCTGGAAGTACAGGGCGAAGGCTTCCCGGGTCAGCAGGTGGACCGGGATCGAATCGGAGCAGAACCCGTCGAGGATGAGTACGTCGAAGCCGCCGTCCGGGAAGCGGCTGAGCTGTCGGCGGGCGTCGCCCAGCACGATGTCGAGGGAGTCGGCCCGACAGTTCGAGAGGAAGCGGAAGTAGGCGGGGTTCTGGGCGATCCGGACCACGGCCGGGTCGATCTCGAAGAAGGTCCAGTTCTGCCCCGGCTGGGCATAGTACGAGACGGCCCCGGTCCCCAGGCCGACGACGCCGACCCGCCGCGGCGGCTGGGCCTTCTTGGACAGGTCATCGAACAGCCGTCCGACCGGCCCCCACTCGTAGTAGTAGGTGAGCGGTCGGGGACGGCCCGGTTCGTCGGTGCGTTGTTGGCCGTGCACGGTCGTGCCGTGGATGAGGCGGACGAACCGGCCGTCGGGGGAGCGGCTGACGCGGACCACACCGAAGAAGTTCCGCTCCATGTGCAGGGTGTCGCCCCGTTGCCCGTAGTCGAAAGCACCGGCCAGGAAGAGGGCGGCCAGGGCCAGGGCGTAACGGGCCGGCCGCCGCACCAGCGCGAAGGCCGCCGCCGCCGGGATGCCGAACGTCAGGCTCCCCCGCAGCAGGCGGAAGGTGAGCGACTCCGGGTCTTCGGGTGCCGGTCGCGGGCCGACGAGTTTCGGCACCACGACGACCAACCCCAGGGACAGAGCCAGCAGGCCGGCGACGAAGGCCACGTCGCGAAACCGCAAAGGGACCACGCCCGGTTCCTCCGCGCGCGGGCGGACGGTGGCGGCCAGGATCAGGGCCAACGGGTACTCGAGCAGGCCCAGGCGGTGGAAGACGACCGGGGCGACCAGGCCGTTACACAGTCCGCCGATCACCCCCCCGACCGAGAGCCAGAAGTAGAAGGCAGTCAGGTGTTCCGCCGGCGGGCGGTTGCGGGCCAATTCGCCGTGGCAGAGCAAACAGACGCCGAAGAACGCCCCGAGGTGCAAGGACCCGATGAGGAAGAACGGCTCGGTTGCGTCCATCAGCAGCGATAGCACGACGAACAGCAGCAGTACCGGCGTGACGCGACCGACCGCACGGTGGGCCGACTCCGGCCAGCGGGCGAACACGACGATGAAGCTTATCAGGTAAAGCGACAGCGGAACGGCCCACAGGAGCGGGACCGGGGCCAGGGTGTTGGAGACGTGCGTCGTGACCCCGAGTAATAGGCTCGACGGCAGGGCCGAGAGGAAAACCCAGCGGGCGATGCGGGCGGCCGGGAGCGCTGTCCGCCGGGCCGGTCGGGCCGCTGCGGCCCGTGCTTCGTCAACCCCTGACTCCGGCTTGGCCTTGAGGAGCGTGGCCGCGCACACGAAGACCAGGGCCACCAGCACACAGAACCCGCCGGCGAACACCCACTGCTGTTCGGCCAGGGTCAGCCGCGGCTCCACGAGCAACGGGTAACCGAGCAGGCCGAACAGGCTGCCGGCGTTGCTGGCCGCGTACAGGAAGTAGGGATCCTTGGCCCCCTTGCAGCCGGTCGCGGCGAACCACCGCTGCAACAGCGGCGAGCTGGTACACAGCACGAAGAACGGCCCGCCGACCGCCAACCCGAGCAGGCCGACCAGTGCGAGCGTCGGGTAGTCCTGGTCCTCGGGCAGCAGCGACCCGACCACCGGCATCGGCGAGCCGGTCCAGGTCAGGGCGACCTTGAACCAGACGACCACGGCCAGAAGCAGCACGAGGTGGAAGACGGCTTGCCGCCGCACCCCGAGCCTCCCCGTGGCCCGGTGGGCGTACAGGTAGCCGGCCAGCAACACCGCCTGGAAGAACACCATGCAGGTGTTCCACACGCCCGGGGAGCCGCCGACGAGCGGCAAAAGCAGCTTCCCCACCAGGGGCTGCACCATGAACAGGAGCGAAGCGCCGACGAACAGGGTGACGGCAAAGAGGGCGGGGAGCAAGTCGCGACCTCCACGGGGCAGGACCCCGAAGCGGTAGCGGGGAGGGTATGAGTCCCGATGGCCCGCACACAGGACACCGGCTCCGACGCGGCGATTCTATCAAGATGCGGAGGAGGCGGCGACGAGGCAAGCGCGAACTGCCGTAAGCCCTCTGACCGTCCGATCGGGGCTGACGGTCAGAGCCGCAGGCACCAACTGTAACGGGTCGCCGACGACAGCGTGAGCGATCGGTCGGCCGACGGCTCATCAGGGTACGCAAGGGGGGTGCCGTCGTCGTAGCCACCGGAGGCTCACGCTCGTCTCGGTCGACTCACGTCGTGCTCGGTTCACGCCCCGCCAGGCTTGGTTCACGACCCGTCAGGATGGCGAGCAGCTCGGAGTGGATGGTCCCGTTGGTCGCAAGCAGGTCGGAACGGAACGGGTCGAAGGGCAGCCCGTCTGAAGTGGTGACGGTCCCGCCGGCCTCGGTTATGAGTACGGCCCCGGCCATGACATCCCAGGCGAAGTTGTCGAACGCCCAGTACCCGTCGAATCGGCCGGCCGCGACATAGGCCAGGTTCAAGGCCGTCGAACCGGTGCGGCGCAGCGACTGCGCGTGGGCCGTGACCTTGGCCCAGGCCGCCAGGTTCCGCAGTTGCTTGGCGTAACTGGCGGGGAAGCCGGTGGCCAGCATACTCGCCGGGACCGACGAGACCGAGCTGACCCGGATCGGTCTGCCGTTGAGGTACGCCCCGAGTCCCCAGGCGGCGGTGAAGACCTCGTTCATCCGCGGGTCGTGGATCACGCCGACGACCGGTCGCCCGCCGGCCCACAGGGCGATCGAGACGCAGTAGGCCGGTACGTCGTGGACGTAATTCGCCGTGCCGTCCAGCGGATCGACGACCCACACCGGCGGGGCTCCGGGCGGCGGCCGCGTCTCCTCGATCGCCTGGCCGGCGGCCTCCTCCTCTCCCAGGAACAGGTGCTCGGGGAAGCTGCCCAGGAGCGATTGCTTGATGACGGCCTGGGAGGCGTGATCGGCGTCGGTGACCAGGTCGGCCCGCGACTTCTCACGGAACGAGAAGCGGGACCGCCACGACTCGAGTACCTCGGCACCACGGCGGGCGGCCTCGACGGCCGCGGCGAGCCAGGTCTGCAGTTGCGTGCGGTCGGGTGGGGTCATGTCGTCCTGCTGGCGAGCGGTCGGACCGTCACCTGTCCGCCGGGCCGGGGCCTCGGGTCCGGTCGCGCACGGGTCTGCCGTCTCGCGGGCCACGGCGATCAGTCCGCCGTCATCTCCTCGGTCAGCCGCGCGTCGGTGTAGACGTTCTGCACGTCGTCGTGGTCTTCGAGGGTGTCGAGGAATTTGACGATCCTCTTGCCGGTCTCCAGGTCGACGTCCTTGAGGACCTTCGGCAGGTACTTGACTTCCGCCTCGGTCGTCTCGATGTTGCCGCGGCGCAGGGCTTCCATGACGGCCGAGAAGTTCGACGGCTCGCAGGTGATCTCGAAGGCGTCGTCGTGTCGCTTCAGGTCATCGGCCCCGGCCTCGAGGGCCAGCGACAGGAGGGCGTCCTCGTCGGGGTATTTCGTGGCATCGACCACGAACAAGCCCTTGCGGTCGAACATGAAGCCGACGGAGCCGGGCACGCCCACGGTGGCATTGGCCCGCTCGAAGATCTTTTTGATCTCGCCGTTGGTCCGGTTGCGGTTGTCGGTCATGACCTCGACGAGCACCGCGACGCCGCCGGGGCCGTAGCCCTCGTAGATGATCTCGTCGTAGCTCTCGCCCTCGATCTCGCCGGTGCCCCGCTTGATCGCCTTCTCGATGTTCTCCTTGGGCATGGAGACGGCCCGGGCCTTGTCGATGGCGTAGCGGAGCTTCAGGTTCATGTCCGGGTCGCCGCCGCCGGCCCGGGCCGCGCTGATGATGTAACGGCTGAGTTTGCTGAAGAGCTTGCCCCGCTTGGCATCGACCACGGCCTTGTGCCGCATGACGTTCTTGGCGTGACTGTGCCCTGCCATCGTTCACCTCGTCACCGGACTGCGATACGTCCAGTATAGTGTGGCCGACCCGCCGCCGGTAAGCGGCGCGGGCGGTGGCCGAGGGATGCCGGACGAGGTCCGCTGCCGGACGAGGTCCGCTCGGAGAAGAACAGGCAGGTCGGGGCGAGCCGGAGTGAGCCGGGCCGGGCCGAGTTGGGCCGAGCCGGTCTTGGCTCGCGGCCGGGTCGGGACCGTGACACTTCGTGACACTGAGCGACGGGCGGTGCCGGTCGCGGGGAAGTCGCTGGGAATCAGACGAGTTCGCTGATCACCTCGCCGTAAGGTAGTAAGGGCATCGGTCGGCCGGTTCCGTCGAGGAAAGCGGTCCGGTGGTAGTCGATGCCGAGGTGCTTGAAGACGGTGGCCCACAGGTCGTTGGGGGTGAGCGGGCGGTCCTTGGGCACCTCGCCCCGGGCGGTCGTCGAGCCGACGATGATCCCGGTCCTGCAGGCCCCGCTGACGAGAACGGCCTGGGCTTGTGGCCAGTGGTCGCGGCCGGGCTGGGTCACCTTCGTTTGCGTGCCGACCGAGTACTCGATCCGCGGCGTGCGGCCGAACTCGCCGGTGACGACGAGGAGGACGCGCTTATCGAGGCCGCGGTCGTATAGGTCCTCGATCAGGGCCGAAATCGCCTGATCGAGGAAGCCCAGCTTGTATTGCGTGTCCTCGAAGATGTGGCAGTTGACGGCGTGCGAGTCCCAGTTGTAGCAGTGGTTATTCTTAAGCTTTTCCCCGGGTGGGGTGGCATTTTCGAGCACCAGGGTGACCCAGCTGGCCCCGGCCTCGACCAGGCGTCGTGCCATCAAGGCCCGTTGGCCGTAGCGGTGTCGGCCGTAGCGGTCGCGGGTCCGGGCCGGTTCCCTGGACAGATCGAAGGCGGTGCGGGCGGCGTCGGTGGCGATCAGTTCCAGCGCGCGGTCGCGTGTCGCCTTCAGGCCCCGGGCGGCCCCTGCCAGGTCGGGGCCGGCGAGGGGGCGGTCGAGGGCATCGAGCAAGCCGAGCCGGTCCGCAAGTCGCGTCTCGGTGCCGGGCAGCGGCGAGAGGTTCTTCAGGGCGAACGTCGGTTCGGACGGGTCGCCGACGACGAAAAACGGGTGGGTCTGGGGGCCGAGGTAGGCCGAACCGAAGCTGAAGGTGTCGATCCCCTGCCGGCCGGCGTCCACGGCGGCGACGTAGTTCGGCACCGCGGCCTTCTTATGCTTCAGGACCTCGGCGGCCATCGAGCCGACCATCGGGTAGTCATTCACAAAGCCGGTGGGCTGGAGCGGGTCGCGGCCGGTCAGGAACCGTTTGTGGCCCCCGCCGTGGTCGGAGAACTTGTGCGAGATCGAACGGATCAGGCTGAACCTGTCGGCGACCCGGGCGAGCCGCGGCAGGAACTCGCAGATCTGGATGCCGGTGACGTTGGTCCTGATCGGCTTGAACGGCCCCCGGTACTCGGCCGGGGCGTCCGGCTTCATGTCGAAGGTGTCGATGTGCGGCGGACCGCCCGGCAGCCAGACGAAGATCACGGCCGGGTCGTTGCTCGTCTGGTTGGACCCCCGGACCCGGTGGGCGGTGACCGGGCCGAGCGTGGCGCTGGCCACGGCGACCGATCCGAACTTGAGGAAGTCGCGGCGGGTGGGACCGGGACAGAGGCGGCGGGGGGTCATGTGTGACAGGCTCCGGTGACGGAGTGTTCCGGGGTGAGCAACCCAGAGGATACCCGAAGCAGTGAGCGGGGTCAAACCCGCGTTCGCGGAATCGGCCGGGGGGAAGGGGGTGTCGCCGGGTTCGTATCGGTATCAGTGGCGTGCCGGTGACGTGTCCGACGATGCCGCTGCCCGCGCTGCCGCTGCCCGCGCTGCCGCTGCCCGGTCCGTGACCGGTCGTGGCCCGCGATACCGCTCTGCGGTCATGGCAGTATCGGGGGGACGCTCGTGTCGTGATACGGCGGAGGTCGTGGCGGTGCCAGGGGGGGAGACTGGCCACGGCCGCCGCGACGGTCAGGGGAACAGGCCGCGTTTGGCCTTCTCGATCGCCACCTTCTCGACGCCGAGGCTCAGGGCCGCGGTGCGGTTCGACAGTCCGCGAGCCTTGGCGCGGTGGCGGACGCGGTGGAAGGCCCCGAGCATGAGCTTTTTGAGCTGGGCGTTGACCTGCTCTTCGCCCCACATGAACTGTTGCAGGTCCTGGACCCACTCGAAGTAGGAGACGGTGACGCCGCCGGCGTTACAGAGGATGTCGGGGATGACGTAGATGTCGGAGCGTTCGAGGACGGCATCGGCTTCCGGGGTGGTGGGTCCGTTCGCCGCCTCGGCGAGGATCTGGCAGCGGAGCCGACCGGCGTTCTCACCGGTGATGACCCGTTCGACGGCCGCGGGGACCAGCACGGTGCAGGGGGTGGTCAGCAACTCGGCCGGGTCGATCTCCTCGGAGCCGGGGAAGCCGCCGACCGTCTTGAGCTTGTTCTTCTCGTCGTTGACGTGCCGGATGAGGGCGGGGATGTCGATGCCGCGTCGGTCGCGGATCGCCGCGTAGCGGTCGCCGACGGCGATGACCTTGACCCCGAGGTGATACAGCTCCTCGCAGGTGACGGAGCCGACGTTGCCGAAGCCCTGGACGACGGCGGTGGACTCGGAGGGCCGGATCTTGAGTTCCTCGAACGCCTCGCGGATGCAGTAGACGACGCCGCGGCCGGTCGCCTCCCGCCGGCCGATGCAGCCGCCGAGTTCGACCGGTTTACCGGTGACGATCTCCGGGCAGGCGTAGCCGACCTTCATCGAGTAGGTGTCGTAGATCCAGGCCATGGTCTGTTCGTCGGTGCCCATGTCGGGGGCCATGACATCGACCCGCGGTCCGATGATGTTCAGCACCTCCTCGGTGAAGCGGCGGGTGAGCCGTTCCTTCTCCCCGAGGCTGAGTTGGGCCGGGTCGCAGGCGATCCCGCCTTTCGCCCCGCCGTAGGGCAGGTTCATGATGCCGCACTTCCAACTCATCCACATCGCCAGGGCCGCCACCTCGCCGAGGTCGACGTTCGGGGCGTACCGCAGGCCGCCCTTGCTCGGGCCGCTGGTGAGGGAGTGTTGCACCCGGTAGCCCATGAACATCCGCGTCTGGCCGGAGTCCATGCGGATCGGCACGGCGACGACCTGGGACCGCTTGGGCACGGCCAGTCGCTGGGCGATGCCGGGGTCGAGGTTCACGACCCGGGCGACCCGCTCGAGTTGCTGGCAGGCCATCCGGTAGGTTTCCGAATTGTCGAACAGAGTGGCCGGCAAGGCCGGCGACGGTGCCGGGGCCAGGGCGGACATGGGGTGTACCTCGAACGGGGGAGAGGGCCGTCGGGACTGTGGAATTATATCCCCCTCGGCCGGCTCGACAGGTCGCCCGCGCCCGACCGCCTCGTCGGGTCCGCCGGTCGGTCACGAGTGCTGTACCGGACTTGCCAGAAGGGAACGGTCACTGGAGTATCGGCTCCGGCGGCTCGATGTCGTCGCCTGAAGGGAGGAGCTTGGAACAGCCGCCGACGGCGGGGTCCGTCGACCGGTCGGGAGCACGCGGCCCACAGCCGGCTATTTCGCGTGGAAAGATCCGAGCCGTGGGCTTCCTATTTGTCTGTCGCTCGTTGTCTGTCGCTCGTTGTCTGTCGCTCGGGGGGCGAGTGCAGGCCGGGCGTCGGCAAGGCCGGGCGTCGGCAAAGCCAGTTGTCGACAGACCGGGCGTCGATCGACGGGGGGCTGACCGCCGGCAGGTCCGACCGGACCGGTTTACTTGACGATCTTGGCGATGTCGGCCACGACCTTGGCCACGTCGTTCTCGGTCATCTTCCCCTTGCCGAAGGTGTGGTTGGCGATCACGACCCGCTCCTTATAAAGCAGGACGGTCACGTCGGCGTCCCGGCTGATGCCGTACTTCTCAGGCCCTTCGCTCGATTCGATGGAGAGGACCACCCTTTTGAGCTTGGCCTTCTCGGCGAAGTCCTTGAGCTTGGCCTCGAGCTTCTCGTCGTCGGAGCAGTAGACCACGAAGCTGTTCAGCTCGGCCTTGGCATGCTTTTCGGTCTCGACCTCCAGGGCCGCGATCAACTTCTTAAGGGCCGGGTCGTCCGCGTTGCGAGCGAAGACGGCAACGACGGGGCTGTCGCCGGCGTTGCAGTACAGGCAGGCCTTCTTGCCGGCGTACTCGCCGTTGATGTTCAGGGGGTGGAACGGGCCGGGTACCCTCTCGCCGACCTGCGGGCCGGACTTGATATCGGCGGCGAGGGCGACCGGTGCGAGGGTAATGACAACGGCCGCGGTCAGCAACTTTCGCGTCATCGGGTCGTCTCCAAGAGGGGGTGTGTCGGTTCGGGTCAGAGGAACCCGCCGGACCTGCCGGAATCGCCGGCACGTTCTAGACGTTACGACGCGACGGCCTATTCGGCCATCGTTCCGCCCCCGGGAGAATCCGCCCCCGGGAAGTTCCGCCCCCGGGAGAATCCGCCCCCGTGAGGTTCCGCCCTGGTGAGCGCTGAATCAGGTGTTGGCCCGCTCCGGGGTGCCGCTTGAGCGGTGCCGATTCACGTTGCGGTTGCCGCGCCGCTGGGCTACAAACCGGACATGGCGAGTGACGTTTCCGTCCGACCGTCGGTGTGGTCCGCCCTGGCCGATGCGTTCGTGGTACTCGGGGACTGGTCCCTCTTCGCCGGGCGAACGTGTCGGGGCCTCGTGCAACGGGCCTTCGTCGGCCGCGAGTTCCTGCGTATCGCCCTGGAGGTCGGCTATGCGAGTGCCCCGGTGATCAGTGTCACCGGCCTGTTCATCGGCATGGTGCTGGCGGTGCAAGCCTATGGGCAGTTTCACACGATCGGCCTGGAGACCTCGCTCGGGGCGGTGATCCACATGTCGGTCGTGCGGGAGCTGGGTCCGGTCTTGGCGGCGGTCATGCTGGCCGGGCGGGTAGGGTCGGCGATGGCCGCGGAACTGGCAACCATGCGGGTCACGGAGCAACTCGATGCCCTCGCCTGCCTGGGGGTCGATCCGGTCAAGTACCTCGCCGCGCCGCGATTTCTCGCCTGCGTGCTGCTGCTGCCCTTGCTCACCGTCCTGGCCGACCTCATGGGCCTGCTCGGCAGCACGCTGATCTGCCTTCAGGTCTACCACATCGACTCCTACCATTACTGGCGGCACACCCGGGAGTTCGTGCGCGTCTGGGACGTCATGACCGGGCTGGTGAAGGCCCTGGTCTTCGGGGCGGTGCTCTCGCTGATCGCTTGCCATCGCGGGTTCCGTGGCCGGGCCGGTGCCGTCGGCGTCGGCCGGGCCGCCACCGAAGCCTTCGTCTGGTCCTTCGTCGCCATCCTGGTCATCGACTTCTTCCTGGCCCTGTTCGCCAACACCTTGTACGAGTTGATCTGGCCGGCCCGGACGCCGCGTATGGCCTGAAACGGACTGTCGCTGGCTGGCCCGCTTGACTCGGCCCGACTGGCCCGGATCGATGACGTGGCTCGACGGCTCGGGATGAGCTGACCGGCTGACTGGAATACGGATGGGCCGACCTGTGAACCGAACGGAACCTGCCAGCGATGATCGCCCCCTGATCCGGCTCCGCGGCATAAGTGTGCGGTTCGGGTCGCAGGAGGTGTTGAGCGGTATCGACCTCGCCATCCCGGCCCATCAGACCGTGGCGGTCGTCGGCGAGAGCGGCTGCGGCAAGACCGTCCTGCTCAAGCTGATCGTCGGGCTTCTGCGGCCCAGTGAGGGCGAGGTATTTTTCGAGGGTCAGCCTCTCCACCGGCTGTCGGAACGTGGCCTGACCCGGTTGCGGCTGCGGGTCGGCTTTCTCTTCCAGCAGGCGGCCCTGTTCGACAGCCTCAACGTCTTCGACAACGTGGCCTTCGGCCTGCGGGCCAAGGGGGGGATCGCCGAGGACGAGGTGGCCCGGCGGGTCCGCGACCGGCTCCAGGAGGTCGGCTTGCCCCCGGCCGTCGAGACGAAGATGCCGGCCGAGCTGTCCGGCGGCATGCGCAAGCGCGTCGGCCTGGCCCGGGCCTTGGCGCTTGACCCCGATGTGATGCTCTACGACGAGCCGACCACCGGCCTCGACCCGATCATGACCGACGTGATCAACGAGTTGATCCTGCAGACGCGGCTGCGCCGGCCGGTCACCAGCGTCATCGTCACCCACGAGATGCGGACGGTCCACAAGTGTGCCGACCGCGTCGTCATGCTCTACCCGCGGTCGCGACTGCGGCCGGGCGAATCGCAGGTCCTCTACGACGGACCCGCCGAGGGGCTGACCGCCGCCGCCGACGAGAGGATCCGTCAGTTCGTCGCCGGTGAGGCCCGCGACCGGGTACGAGAGATGCGCCTCACGAGCGACGAGCCGGACGGGCCGTTGCGGTGATCGGCTTCGCTCGACTCTTGCGCCGGGCTTTTGCGCCCGGCTCATGCGCCCGGCTCACACGGGTAACTCAGGCGACACACCGCCCTTCGCCCCCGTCGTACCCGAACTGCCGCATGGCGTGTCCGTTCCGCTCCCAGAACAGGGGCAGCAGGTCGGGGGGGAACTCGTCCCGCCAGCTACCGGGCTGGCCGCGACGCACGAGCCGCGGGTTTTCTTTCTTCATCTGCTCGAACGTGGGCACGCCGTCTCGGATCCGCTTCGCGGGGCAGCCGAGCATCGCCATCGTCCGGTCCACGACGCCGCCGGGGTCGCGCACCAGGTCTTCGTAGCGGACCACCACGACGCCCGGCCGGCTCGTCCAGGCCAGGGCATTTTCCGCCCACGACTTGTACGGCGAGCGTTCCTCCAGTAGCAGGTCGCGGAGCGTGTCGTGGAACAGCCGGGGTGTCACTCCCCCCGGCGGCGGCTTGACCATCATCAGGACGAAGTGCGTGTACGACACCATCGCGTCGCGGCCGTCCCGGAGCAGGTATATGGCCGGGAAGCTGTCGGCTTCCGGCGGCTCATGAGTCTTCACCAGCACCGGCTGTGGGGAAGCGATCACATTCTCGAGCGAACATAATAGCGGGTAATACGGGTCGCTCTCGGGCGGGGCGGTGTGTTTGGCCCGTCCGGGTATGCCGTAGCGATGCCCAACGACCGTGCGAAAGAAGCGGCTCCCGGAACGTGGGTACGATGCGATCCAGTACAACATCGGGCCGATCTCCACCGGGACGCTGATGAAGTTACAATCGCCATTATCGGCGTAACCCGAAGCGTGACTTGAACCGGGTCGGGGCGGCAAAGCGCGCGGTGATCCGCTGGCTCGGAACTAGACCAACAACCGGGGGGGTGAGACCCGGACAGCAATCCCACGGGCGATCGATCCGGAATCAGCAGTCGGCCCCGAACCCGGAACCGCGACCGAAAGCACCGCGTCGAAGACAGGGACCGTTGTTCTTTCTTCCGGAGAACCTCACCATGCTCCCGCGAACGATCCTGCTCGCGGCCCTGGCCGCCGGCTTGCTCGGACTATCGGATACCAGCGCCGACGCGCAACCCACGCCGCTCAAACCCGCCGACGCCGAGAAGGCCAAGAAGGCACTGCAGGAGGTGCAAGACTTCATCGGCCTGTGGAACCTCGAGGGCACCCAGAAGGACGGGGCCAGGACCATCGCCTGGAACGAGAAGGTGACCTGGGGTTGGAAGTTCAAGGACGGCGACGCCTGGATCACCGTCGAGTTTGCCCCGGCCAAGGGCAAGGGGGATCCCAAGGTGTACACCGCCGGCACACTCCGGTTCGACCCGGCGAAGAAGAAGTACGTCCTGACGCTGGCCACGGTGAACAAGACCGAGCAGGTCTTCGAGGGCGACCTGGGCAAGAACGGCGGGCTGGTCCTGACCCGTAAAGACGCCAAGTCCGGCGACGTCTTCCGCCTCACCCTGAACACCCTCGCCGAGGGGGTGCGCTTCCAGCTCAGGTACGAGCGGCAGGAGGGCGGGAAAGGGCCTTACGAGAGCCTCTTCGCCATGAACGGCAGCAAGGACGGGGAGTCGTTCGCCGGGGGAGGTGTCAAGAAGCCGGAGTGTATCGTCTCCGGCGGGGCCGCCAACATCGCCGTGTCCATCGCCGGCAAGACGTACTACGTCTGTTGCACCGGCTGCCGGGACGAACTCCTGGCCAACCCGGACAAGTACATCAAGGCCAAGAAGTGACGCGGGCGATGCCGGTGCGGAACGCCGCCGAAGCGGGCGACGGCCGGCGGGTCACTGCCGGCGGCGGGTCGCTGCCGGCGGCGGCACAGACCGTTTTCGGTGTCGGCTCGTCCGCCCCGTCGATATACTGTCGCCAAGTCCAACCGCCGAAAGGAGTCCCTCGTGGCCGACCAACCGACCACCCAACCGCAGGCCCAGCCCGGCCAGCAGATACAGGTGCCGATCAACGACGACAACCTGATCAACCTGTACGTCAATTTCTTCCGGGTGACCGGAAACCCCGACGAGGTCTTGCTCGACCTGGGTATGTACTCGCAGGTGGTCGGGCCGACCGGGCCGGAGCCGGTCCACCTGTCACACCGGCTGATCATGAACTTCGTGACGGCCAAGAAACTGGCCGAGGTCCTCCGCGTGGTCGTCAACCGGCACGAACAGGCCTTCGGCGTGATCGAGATCGACCCCAGCCGTCGCCTCCGGGTCAACACGTCGCCGCGGCCCAACGGCACCTGACGGTACGACACGAATCCGGCTGACCCGGGGGTGTCACCCGTCCCGTCCTCCGTCCCCGACCCCCCACCCCTCGCGGCGCGGGCCCTCGACCCCGCGCCGGCCTCGTTCGCTCGCGCAAGGCCACGACCGATCCCGGCCAGCCGACTTTACCCGTCAGCCGCAAACCCTCCTGATGCGTGGCGTGGCCTGATGCGTGGCGTGGCCCTCCCGCCGACGGAAGCCCACTTGACACTTGAGTCGGCCTCTGATCGCGGAAAAAGCCGCTCGGCGATACCGCCTCAAGGCGGCCCCCTATGACGGACCCGTCGGGCCGGTTCCTGAGCCGGGTCCGTCAGCCGAACAGCCCGTAGGCGATCAAGGCCCCGGCAACGACGGCCAGCACGAGGCTGCCCAGGATGATCGTGCGTAACAGCCCGTACATGTTGTGCAGCGAACCCAGGGCGTTCATCAGGTGCCAGATGTCCTCGTTCTTGGTCTCGATGATCTTGTGGAACGAGTTGGCCGCGCTACCCGTCCAGAACCCGATGCACAGGCACACCAGGGCCGCACAGCCCAAACCGATCGCCGGGCCGTAGCCGATGATCCCGGGGGTCTGGATCGACCCGGTCGCGGTCAAGGCGGTCAGGACGACGAACGCCAGGCCGAGAAGTTGCATCAGGCCGGCGACGACACGCATGGCATCGACGAGGCCCGAGATCTGCCGGTTCTGTTCCTCGGTGAACTCGTACTGGGCCGACTTGTATTCCTTGATCGGGGGGACATCGGGCGTCGGTTGGGCGGACATGGGGCACCTCGTGGGGAGTCAGTGGGGCGTCGGTCTGTTGCGGGATTGTACGCGGTGAAACCGATTCGAGCGAGGCGATCGCGGTGGTCGTGGCCGGGTCTGCTACCGAAGGCGAGCGGTCGGCGGGCGGCCGACCCGGGACGTTCGAGGCATCGCCTCGGGTCGCCGCTGATGTCGTCGCACCTTTCGGGTCAAGGCGTCGCTCCGGTGGGGTTGTCGCTCCGGGGGGCGTCGCTCCCTCGGTCGGTCGTAAGTTTCCCGGTTTGGTGTCGGTAAATCGGCCCGGGGTCAGTCGTCGCGGCGGGCCTTCTGGTAGTAGCCCATCAACTCGGCTTTGCCGAGAATGTGACCTTCCATTGCCTGCTCGAGTTGGGCCTTGGTCGGGTGCTTCAGGTCCGGCAGGAGGGTGTCAAGGGCGTACAGTTTGAAGAAGTAGCGGTGGCGGCCGATCGGGGGGCAGGGACCGCCGTAGCCGGTCCGCTTCCAGTCATTCTTGCCGCATAGCGTGCCGGGCGGCAGTTCGTCCGTCTCGACGGCTTGTGGCAGGCCCGTGGCGGTCGGCGGCAGGTTATAGAGTACCCAGTGGACCCACGTCATTTTCGGGGCGGCCGGGTCCGGGGCGTCCGGGTCGTCCATGATCAGGGCCAGGCTCTTGGTCCCGGCCGGAATCTCGGACCAGTTCAGCGGCGGGGACACGTCCCCGGCCTCACAGGTGTAGTCGATCGGGATGTCCTGGCCGGCGGCGAAGGCGGGTGAGGTCAGGGTGAATGTCATGGTCTACCTCGCGGGAGAGGACAGTAGCGGGCCTCTGCATGATACCCCGGGTGATCGCCGGCCGCCGCGTCGTGGTTGGGGCATTGGCCGTGGTCGTGGCCAAGGGACAGTCCCCCTGGTGTATCAGGTCGCGGCGACGGCAGCGGCCAGCCCCACCCGGTAGTCGGGGTAGTCGGGCCGCCACTTGAGCTCGTCGCGGGCCTTGGCATTGGAGACGCGGCGGTTGGCGGCCCCCGGCTCGGGTCGGTGGTCGAAGGCGGCGGCCGGGGCGTTCAGGAGTTCGGCCAGCGTCGTGTAGAAGTCGTGCCGTGACACCGGCATGTCATCGACGACGTTGTAGGTTTCACCCGGCCGGCCGTGGGCTTCCGCCGCGAGTACCGCCGAGACCCCGTCCTCGACGTGGATCAGGTTCAGCCACTTCCGCGCGTCCCCGACCAGGGGTTCGCCCCGCAGCAGTGCCTCGCGGCGGAGCAAGCGGCCCGGCCCATAAATTCCCGCGAACCGCAGGACGATGGCGTCCGGCCGGCAGCCGCGCAGGAGCCGCTCCGCCTCCAGAATGACCCGGCCCGACTCCTCGACCGGCTCGGTGGCCGAGTCCTCGTTCACCCACTCGCCGTCGGTCTGGCCGTAGACGCTGGTGCTGGAAATGTAGAGGAAGCGTCGGCAAGGGGGAAGCGCTTCGAGGACGTAGGCGAGGCCGGTGACGTAGACTTCGCGCATCGGTCTGCCGGCGGTTCGGTCGAAGCCGACGGCGTAGAGTACGGTGCCGGCGGCGGGTAGCTGGCCCAGACTCGTTGGGTCGAGAACGTCGCCGGTGATCGGCGTCAGGCCGAGAGCCGCGAGGGCCGCGGCGTTGCGGCGGGTGAGTGCGGCGACGGTGCGGCCGGTCGCCCGCCAGCGGGCCGCGACCCGTCGGCCGAGGTAGCCGCAGCCGATGATCAGGTCCGGTCGTTCGCGCAGGTCCAGGGGTGACATCGCCGGGGTGTAGCCGTAAGTTCTGGAATGCTTGCACCGTGGGCCGCGCGGCCCGCCTCCGCCGTGTGATCCGCTCTCATGCTCGACTCGGGCCTGGTGACCGCCGCTCCCCCCCCGCCGGAGTTGCCACGTTCCCTGGCCGGTTCGCCCGACCGGGCCGGTTCGCTCTCCCCGGTCGTGACGGCACCGCAGCCGCCGGCCGGGCCGGCCCCGGCCGACCTCGTACCACCTCCCCGCCCAGGTGTGCGGCTGCTGTGGTACGTCGGGGCCATGCTCCTGAGCGTGCTGTTGATCTGTACCGGCCTTCGCCTCGACCGGGCCGACCTGCACGCACCATTCTATTACGACCTCGATGCCCTGCTCATCTTACCGCTGGTCAAGGCGACCCTGGAGCGGGGCTTCGGCGGCCACTGGCGGAACGAACACCTGGGTGCCCCCGGTATCCTCGAACTGCACGACTTCCCGGTCATCGACCACCTGCACTTCCTGATCCTCTGGCTGCTCGGGAAGGTCACCCCGGACCTGATCGTACTTTACAACCTGTACTTCCTGCTCACCTTCCCCCTGACGGTACTCACGGCGATGCTGGCCTTCCGCCACCTGGGTCTGACCCTGCCGGCGGCGGCGGTCGGCGGGCTGCTGTATGCCTTCCTGCCGTTCCATTACGAGAGGTGGGAGAACCATTACTTCTTGGCGGCGTACTGGATGGTCCCCGTGTCGCTGCTTCCGGCGTTCGCCATTGGCCGGGGGGACTTCCCGTTCTTCGTTCGAGAACCGGACGGGCGGTATGTCGCCCGGCTGAGGTCGTGGCGGGTGGCCGGTCTGGTGGCCTTGCTGGCGGCGGTGGCCTCGGCGGGGGCCTACTACGCCTTCTTCACCTGTGCCTTGACGGCCTTCGCCGGTGTCTACGGGGTGGTGGCGCAGCGGACGTGGCGGGCCGGGGCGGCGGCGGCCGGCGTCTGCGGACTGATCGTCCTCTTCGGCCTGGTCAACCACCTGCCGACCTTCGTCTACCAGGCCCGGCACGGCCCGAATCGCATCACCGACCGCTACCCCGAGGAGGCCGACCACTACGGCTTGAAGATCGCCCACCTCGTACTGCCGATCGAGGACCACAACCTCTTCCTCCTGCGGCGGGTGCGAATGCTGTACAACTCGGCGATGCGGCCCGCGGAGACGGAGAACCGCTCGGCCACGCTCGGGGTGCCGGGGACGCTGGGCTTAGCGCTGCTCGTGGTCGTTGCCGTCCTGCCGGTCGGTCGCGGCTGGCCCTACGGGCTGCTCGCCGGACTGGTCCTCTTCAGCCTGCTGCTCGCCACCATCGGCGGCTTCGGGTCGGTCTTCAACCTGCTCGTGACTCCGCAGATCCGAGGCTACAACCGGATCAGCGTCTTCGTCGGCTTCCTGTGCCTGTTCGCGGTCCTCTGGGCCATCGACCGCTTCCTGCTGACGCGAACCGGGCGTGTGCCGCTCAAGGTCGTGGCCCTACCGGTGGTCGGGTTGGTCGGGGTTCTCCGGGCGGTCCGTGCGTCCTCGCCCCGGCTCGACCGCTGGTGGTCGGTACTCCGACAGGGGACGGTCCCGGCCGGGCGGTTCCGCTACCCGGTGTGGGCGGCCGCTCTCGTCGGCGGCTTCCTCGACCAGACGCCCTACAGTTGGTTCCGGTCCGGGATCATTCGGACGCTCGACGAAGCAGCCCAACGCTTCCGGGCCGACGCCGCCTTCTTCCGCGAGATCCAGAACCGCATGCCGCCGGGGGCGATGATCTTCAACCTGCCCTACGCCGGGTTCCCCGAGACCCCCGAGGTTTACCTGTTACGGCCCTACGAGAACGTCCGGGGCTATCTGCACACCGACGGACTGTTCTGGAGCTACGGGGCGATCAAGGGCCGCGAGGTCGATGCCTGGCAGCGGGAGGTGAGTTATTCCCCACCGGACGAACTGATCCGCCGGGTCGTGGTCCGGGGCTTCGACGGGCTGCTGATCGACCGCCGTGGCTATCCCCCCACCAAGGAGGGAAATCTCGGAACGGCGATCGCCGAGGCCGCCCACCAGATGTACGCCCGGCTGGCGGAGCGGCCCGGGATACGACTGGCGGAGGTCTCCCACGAGGACGGGCAGCAGGTCTTCTTGGACCTTCGTCCGCTGGCGGAGCTGAAGCGGTCGCGGACCCCCGAGGCCTTCGAGGCCGAGGCCGCCCAGGAGCGGGAGTACCTGGCGGTGCTGTGGTTCGACGGCTTCTTCAGCCCCTGGGCCGAAACCCCCGACTATGACAAATACCGCCGTGGCAGTCCGGACGGCACGGTCTGGTTCGTCAACCCCTCCGACCGCACCCGGACTTTCAAGGTCGCGATGACGTTCGCCGTCGACCAACCGGGGGCATTCCACTTCACGCTCAGCGGACTGGCCGACGACGCCTTCGTAGCCGATAAGTCGGCCGAGGTCCACTGGGAGAAGCGGCTGGAGATCCCGCCCGGCCGACACGGCCTGCGTATCCGCTGTCGGTACCCGGCGGACTTCATACCGACCGACGTGCGGAAGACGTGCTACTCGGTGCTGGGCTTCTGGCGGGGCGAGGTCCGCTGACCGGGCTGACCGGGGACGACGGCGAGTACGCCCGGTGGGAATCGAACCCACACGCTTCCGCTTAGAAGGCGGATGCTCTATCCAGTTGAGCTACGGGCGCGGGCAAGGCCACGAGCAAGGCCATTGTATCCGAGACGCCCGGGGCGGGAGCAGGGATCGCCTCGTGGCCCGTGGCCCGAGGGCCGTGACGACCGGCATCCCGGCGTCGGGCGGCGCGGTCTAGTCAGGTCCGGCTCCTCCGGCTCAGTTCGCCCCGGGCCAGGACGGTGTAGACCGAGCCGCCGCGTCGCAATTCGCTGCTGTAGACGAGCAACTCGCCGATGGTGCCGCCGCCGCCCTCCCACCCCTGGAGCTTGAGCAGTTCCGGGGCCAGCATCAAGCCGTCGCGCTCGCCGTTGACCCGGCCGAGTGTCAGGTGCGGGTGGTAGCCGCGTTCCTCCTTGCGGTAGTGGCCGAGTTCCAGCAGCTTCCTCTCCAGCACGCTGTTGATCTGAGAGAGGGCCTCGCCGCCGTCGGTGATCCCGGCCCAGATGACCTTGGGGCGACGGATGCTCGGGAAGGCCCCCACGCCCGACACTTGCAGGCTGAACGGCGGGTGGCCCGTGGCCACGTCCTGGACGACCCGACAGATCGCCGGCAGGTCGCGGTTGTCGGTGTCGCCGAGAAACAGCAAGGTGACGTGCAAGTTCTCGGGGCTGACCCACTTCACCGCCGCGCCACACCGTGCCAACCGGGACTGTAAGTCGCTCGCCCGCTGGCGGGTGGCCTCCGCGATGTCGATGCCGATGAAGATGCGGCTGCGTTGCACGGCTGGTCTCCGGCTGGTCTTCAATCACAATCACGGGCCGGGATGACGGGGAGCGTGGCAGGCTCGGCATGGCGGGCGATCCGCTCCTCCACGGCGGCCCGGGTGGTGCGGGCCAGGCCGGCTAAGCCGAAGTCCTCGACCGTGAAGCTGGCCACGGCCGAACCGTACACCGCCGAGCGGGCCAGGGCGGCCAGGTCCCGCTGTGCCGTCCCGTGCAGGTGGCCCATCAGGCTGCCCGCGAACGTGTCCCCGGCCCCGGTCGTGTCGATGACCCGTTCCGCCGGGTAGCCCTTCACCCGGTAGGAACCGTCGGCCCCGTCCAGGTAGGAGCCGGCCTCGCCCGACTTGATGACCGCGAACCGCGGGCCCATGCGACGGATCGCCGGCCCCATGCGACGGACGTCGTCCTCACCGGTCAGCAGCCGGGCCTCCTGGTCGTTCACCACGAAGGCATCGACGCGACGCAGGACCTGCTCCACCTCGGCCCGCCGGGTCTGGATCCAGTAGTCGATGGTGTCGGCCATTACGAAATCCGGGCGGCGGAGTTGGTCCAGGGCGGCCAGTTGCAGGTGAGGCGGCATGTGGGCTAAGAACACGGACCGGCCGTGGCGGAAGGACTCGGGCAGCCGAGGTTCCCAGCGGTCGAGGATGTCCAGATCGACGGCGACGTGGTCGCGGAGCCGCAAGCCGGGGTGATAGCGGCCGTGCCAGAACTGCGACCGCATTCCGGCGAGACGGTCCACGCCGGTCAGGTCGATGCCGCGCCCGGCCAGGAATTCCCAGAACTGGCGGGGGAAGTCGTCGCCGATCGGGGCGACCAGTCTCACGGAGGTGAAGAGGGCCGCGGCCGTGGAGGCGTAGGCCGCCGAGCCGCCCAGCACGCGGTCGGCCCGGCCGGCGGGGGTTTCGATGGTGTCGATGCACAGCGTGCCGACGACGAGAAGCGACATGGTCCGTGTGGTCCGTATCGCGGCCGGGCCGTGCCGGTACCGGTCCTGCCGGTGGTCCGGGGCCCGGCAGGTCAGCCCAGGGCCTGTTCCCAGAGTTGCTTGGTCGTGTGGTGCAACCGGGCACCGATCTGGGTGATGACTTTCATGGCCAGGAAGTTGGCGGCGCGGGCGGCCGGGGCCGGCCGGTACCCGTGCGTGATGCCGTACAGGAAGGCCCCGGCGAACATGTCCCCGGCCCCGGTCAGGTCGATCGGCTGACAGGGGAAGGCCGGGACGTGGTGTTCCTCGCCGCCGTAGCGGACGTAAGCCCCGTTCGGGCCGTCCGTTACCACGGCATTGGGTACCATGCCCGCGAGCCGGGCGAAGGAATCCTCGGCGGTATACCCGCCGGCCACGGCCATGGCCTCGAGGGCGTTGCAGAACAACAGGTCGGATTGCTCCAGGGCCTCCCGGAAGGCTTCGCCATGGACCTGCGGCACGAAGGGGTCGGAACAGGTCAGGGCGATCTTGGTGCCGTGTTCCTTGGCGGCGCGGACGGCCGCCCGGATGGCGTGCTGGCCGGTGTGCGGGTTGGCGAAGACATAGCCCTCGATGAAGAGCCACTCGGCGGCGGCGATCTTCTCGGCGGGGACGTGTCGGGCGGCGAGGTGGCTGGACACCCCCAGGCACGTCCGCATGGTGCGTTCGGCGTCCGGCGTCACGACGCTGATACACGTCCCGGTCGTCTCGCCGACCAAGGGCGGGTTGACGAAGTCGATGTCGAGTTCCTCGAACTCGGCCAGGTAGTGCAGGCCGTACCGGTCATCCCCGACGCAGCCGATGAAGGCCCCTCTGCCGCCCAGTTGCGAGCAGGCGATGACCGAGTTGGCCACGCTCCCGCCGCTGACCAGCCGTGGCTCGTGGTCCCGGAAGGCGGTCAGCAGGGACTTCTGCTCGTCCGGTTCGACGAGTCGCATCGTCGCCTTCTCGAAGCCGAGGCCGGCGAACTCCTCGTCGCTCAGCTCGATCAGGATGTCGACCAGGCAGTTTCCCAGGCCGATCAGGTCGAATTCCCGGGACATCGTCACCTCGTGTTCTCCTCGCTGACTGAGCGGGTGTCGGACGGACGGCCGGTCGGGGTCGGCGGTGCTGGTCAGCAAGCAGCGTCAGCGTGGTCGTCCGCGCGGCGCTGACCGGGTCAACCGGCCAGCTCGAGGGCGCGGGCGATCCGCTCCAGTACCCGGTGCTTACCGAGGAGGGCGAGCGTTTCGGGCAGCCCGAAGCCGACCGATTCCCCGGTCACGGCCACACGGACCTGACCGTCGAGGTCGCGTGGCTTGACCCCCACCCGGCTGGCGAAGGCCGAGAAGCTCGCCAGGATCGTGGCCGGGTCGAACGGCTCCACGGCCCGCAGTTCGTCGGCGAAGGCGCGGAGTCGTTCGGCCACGCCGGGCTTGGCCAGCTTGTCGGCCACGGCCTTGGGGTTGTAATCGGGAGCCGGCTTGAGCAGCGGGGCGGCGTAGAACACCAGGTCGGAGAGCAGCTTGATCCGCTCGGCCGCGGCCTCGACGATCTTGATGAGCAGCTCGCGGGTGGCCGGCCCCACCGTCTCGCCGATGAGCCTGGCCCGCCGCAGGTACGGCCAGGACAGCTCGACTTTCTCGGCCGGCGACAGCCGCTTCATGTACTCGGTCTGCACCCAGAACAGCTTCTTCTCGTCGAAGTTGCCGGGGGCCTTGGTCACGCGGTCCAGGTCGAAGTTCTTCAGGGCCACGTCGAGGGGGATGATTTCGCTCTCGGCGTCGAGCGACCAGCCGAGCCGCAACAGGTAGTTCACCAGGGCGGCCGGCAGGTAGCCGAGTTCCCGGTAGTAGGCGACGGTGGCGATGTTGAGGTCGTCGCGGCCCTGGAGTTCCTCGTCGGTCCAGCCGCACGCCTTGAGACTGGCGATCTCGTTGGCCGTCAGGGCCGGGAGCTTCCGTTTGCTCATCTTCTCGCCCTTGTAGTAGACGAGCGGGATGTGGGCGAACTCCGGCACGGCCGCTCCCAAGGCCCGGAAGATGAGGATCTGCACCGGCGTGTTGGCCAGGTGTTCCTCGGCGCGGATGACGTGGGAGATGCCGAAGGCGATCTCGTCCACCACGGTGGCGAAGCTATAGAGCGCGCGGCAGACCCCCTGCTCGTCCGGGGCGCGGAGCAGGACCGGGTCGCGGATCGTATCGGTACTCACCTCGACGCGGCCGCGGACGTGGTCGTCGAACGTGACCGTCTCGCCCTCGGGCACCCGCAACAGGATCGGGGCCGGCCTCTCGCGGTACTGCCGCAGGTTCTCCTCCGGCGGGACGTCCCGGTTACTCCCCCGGTGGACGTAAGCCTTCCGGAGCCGTTGGGCGAGTTCCCGCCGCTGCGTCTGCTCGGCCTCGGTGGTGTAATCCGGGTAGGCCTTGCCCTCGGCCATGAGCTTGAGGGCTGCGGCGACGTATTGCTCGTTGCGTTGGCTCTGGAAGTACGGCTTGTGGGGTCCGAAGCTGTCGCCCCGGCCGTCCGGCGTGGGGCCTTCGTCCCAGTCCAGGCCCAGCCAGGTGAAGCCGTCCAGGATCGGCCGCACGGCCTCGGCCCGGTTACGGGCGGTGTCGGTGTCGTCGATACGCAGGATGAACTGTCCGGCGTGCCGACGGGCGTACAGCCAATTAAACAGGGCGGTGCGGACCCCGCCGATGTGCAGGTAGCCCGTCGGGCTGGGGGCGAAGCGGGTACGAACAGGCATGGTGGTGACGACGCTGGCGACGCGGCAGGTGTGGCCGAGGCCCGGCGGTCATTCCGGGGTACCGTTGGGGCTGGGGACGATCGTCAGGTCGGCGGTGGTGGCCGGGCCGGCCGACGAGCCACGGGGCAACGGACGGGCCTCGATCAGTAGGACGAGTTCGCCTTCCTGTACGATCTTGCCGTCCTGGTTTATGATGCCACGATACCACACCACCTCGCCCCGCCTGCCCCGACCCCGCAGGGTCTTCTCGACGACCCGACTGACCATGTGGATCGTATCGCCGGCGAATACCGGTAACAAGAAGTTCCAGTACTTGACCCGCAACATGGCGATGGTGCGAACCGGCGGGGTCATCACCCCCAGACCGCTACCGATCGAGAACACGGCGAAGCCATGGGCGATCGGCCGACGGAACGGCGTGTTCTTGGCGAACTCGTGGTCGATGTGGATCGGGTTGAAGTCGCCGCTGAAGCCGGCGAACGTCACGATGTCGGTCTCCGTGACTGTCCGGCCGCCGGAGGTCCATTCCTGACCCACTTCCAAATCGTCAAAGTAGAGGTGAATGGACGAAAAGCTCATGGACCGGTCTCGGCGGGCAGGTGCAGCAGCTGAGGAACCTGAACACCTTTTCTATCGCCGCACCGGGCACAAAACAAGGTGGTACGGTAGCGGTTCTGATGTTCCGGTCTGATGGTCCGGTCCGATGGTCCGGAGTGTGCGGTCTGCTCCGATGTTCCGGTCTGATGGTCTGGTCCGATGGTCCGGAATGCGCGGGCCGCAGGTTCAGTCCCGTGGCCCGGAAGCATAAAGTGTGGTGTGTTGCTCGGGTCGGCCGGGGTCCGGCGTTACCGAGCGAAGATGCCGCGACGGTAGAGCTGGAAGCTCTCGAATTCGGTCAGGGGCCGGCCCGGCACGAACGGCACGAGCGGGTAGACCGGGGCGGGGAAGAAGCCCGGGTTGACGTACCCCGTGGTGAACCCGGTACCGGTGATGGTGTTGAACCCCGTCGTTTGACCGAAAGAGCGGCCGAACACGTCGTTGTACTGGAACTGCTGCTGGACCGTGCCGGTCAGGGGGGAGAAGTAGTTCTGGTAGGTCTTGACCCCGCCGGGCAGCACGACCGCTCCCCGTTGCACGATCCCGCCGGGGGCCGGGGCCGTGTAGCCGTAGATGATCTGGGCGTCGGCCCGACCCGCAGAACCCAGCCCCAGGACCAGTGCCAAGGCAGAGGCAAGAGTGAAGCGTTTCATGGCAGTTCTCCTGAAGTTCAAGGAAGTTCGAGACGGTCGGCGCCCGGTGAAGCGACCGCACGCCCTGCGAAGTGTCGGGGAAGGTTCCGCGGCTCTGTACCAGTCTCTTCCAGTATAACGCTCGTGCTTCCGCTTCTTGCATTACGGTGGCGAATTATTTGTGATTTTCCTGCCTGCCGACCCTTAGCGATCGTTTCCGAGGGCCCCCGCGTCTCCGTCTCCTCGCGGCGGTAATCCGGTGATCTCGGCGATACCCCGAGCGGCGGAGCGGAGCCGGTCCCGAACGTCGGCGGGGATCGTGATGCGGTTGGTCGGCTCGGCGACGGTGGCATAGACCGCCTCGAGCAGCCCCGCGATGCCGTGCCAGAGGTTCACCCCGGCGGGGACAAGCCCGAGGGGTGTCGGCCGGGCGTGTACCCCGGGGGCCTCAGTCGTCGCCGGGCGGTCCTCCGCCGCGGTCGTCCCGCGCTCGTCGTCGTTCAGCAGGGCGCGGATGCCGTCGAGGAAGCCGGCGGTGTTGACGGCCTCGAAGGGGATGTCGTCGGCGTCGCCCTCGAACACCCCGGCAAAGAGCTGCTGCTTGTTCCTGAGGGTCCGGTGTACCTTCTCCTCGATCGTCCCGCGGGTCACGAGGTTCACGACCCGCACGGGTCGGCTCTGTCCCATGCGGTGGACGCGGGCGATGCGCTGCTCCAGGACCGCGGGGTTCCACGGCAACTCGAGGTTGACCACGGTGTCGGCGGCCTGCAGGTTCAGCCCGGTCCCGCCGGCGTCGGTACTGAGGAAGATCGTGCAAGCCGGGTCGGTCTTGAACCGCTCGAGTGCCTCCTTGCGTTCCTTCCCGCTCAGTCCGCCGTGCAGGACCGTATACCCGATGCCGAGCTTGTCGAGCACGGCCGCGGCCTCGAGGATCATCGTCTCCCATTGCGAGAAGACGACGGCCTTGTGGGACGCCTCGGGCGAGCCGGTCAACTCCTGGGCCAGTTCGGCGAACTCGTTGAGCTTGGGGGAGACGTGGCTCTGCTTGTCGTACAGGAAGAGGCTGTCGCAGATCATCCGCAGGTTGACGAGCGAGGCCAGGATGCGCTTGCGGTCGAGCTCGGTCAGGTAGTTCTTCCGCAGCAGCCGGACCAGGGTGAGCCGCTGTTCCTCGTAAGGCCCCCGCTGCTCGGGGGCGAGTTCGACGAAGACGGTGTTGTCGGTGCGGGGCGGCAGTTGGGTGAGGACCTCGGCCCGGGTGCGGCGGAGGAAGATCGGGGCGAGCTTCTCGCGGATCTTGTCCAGGTTGCGATAGCCCTTGAGGTTGCCGGCCTCGTCGAGGACGCGGTGGTCGTGAAGGAACTGGAAGGCGGGGCCGAACCGCCGCTCGTCCACGAACTGCACGATGCTGTAGAGTTCCTCGAGCCTGTTCTCCAGCGGCGTGCCGGTGAGGACGATGGCGTAGCGGCTCTGCAGCTTCTTGACCTCCCGGCTGGTCTTGGCCTCCCAGTTCTTGATCCGCTGGGCCTCGTCGAGGACGATCACGTCCGGCTTCCAGGCGTTGATCGCCTCGCGGTCGCGGACGACCTGCTCGTAGTTGACGAGGCGGTAGAAGGTGTCGCGGGCGTACTGGTCGCGGCGGTCCTCCGGCCCGCCCTCGATCACCTGGGCGTCGCGGCCGGTGAACTTCCTGATCTCCGCCTCCCACTGGTACTTCACCGACGCCGGGGCGACGACCAGGACCTTGCGCACGCCGCGCTCCCGGGCCAGGATCTCGACGGCCGCGAGCGTCTGAACGGTCTTGCCCAGCCCCATGTCGTCGCCCAGGATGCTCCGGCCCCGACAGGCCAGGAACAGCGCCCCACGGACCTGGTAGTCGTAGAGCGGGACGTTCAAGAGCGGCAGGTCCAGCCGGCCGGCGTCGAGTTGCTTCAACCACTCCTGCTCCCGGCCGAGCATCTCGACCCGCTCGATCTCCCGGTCGGCGAAGTCGAGGGCGTCGGAGTGGAAGATGACCTGTTCGGGTACCTCGTCCACGTCGCGGATCAGGTCGCGATAGTTCCCCCGGCCGGTCCAGAACCCCTTCTCGTCGAAGTACCTGCTGGCCAGCTTGTGGAGCCGGTCGGAGTGCCGCGGCGGCAGGTGGATCTGCAGGCGGAGTTGCTCGCCGTAGTGCAGCACGATCTCGGGCCGGGTCACGGCCGCCTTCTTCTTCCGCACATGGGCCGGTAGCTCGTCACCCAGCTGTTCCAGGACCGCCTCGATGTGCTTACACGTTCCCAGCGTGTTCGACCGGAAGTCCGGGCAGGTGCAGGTATTGTCCCCGACATCGAAGCCGCGCACGGTGACGGTGTATTGTCCGCCGGAGTCGGGGTTCGTGACCCGGAAGTCGGAATAGACCCGGTTCTTGCTCAGGTTCTCGATGACGAAGCGGGAGGCCTTGGCCCGTTGCCGCCGCAGGTCGATCTGTTCTTCGCGAAGCATTCCGCCATTCCCTGGTGCCACGGAAGACGCATCCGCCCCATGATACGCGGTCGGGTGGTGTGCGGTCGGGTGGTGTGCGGTCGGGCGAGGCGTGGCCGTGTGGTGTGGGGTCGGGCGAGGCGTGGCCGGGTGGCGTGCGGTCGGGTGAGGCGTGGCCGGGTGGCAGAGCCGGCGCGCAAGTCGTCGGGCCGGTCGCGTTCCCGTGTGCCCTGCCGCAGGAGCGTCGGCCGGACAGGCGATTCCAGATCAATTCCCGGGTTACGACAGTTTGGCGGCGATCAGGAGTTTGGCGATGATCACACGGGCCGTTGCCCCCATCAGTCCGGGGACCCCACCTGCTTACCCCGCTCATCGCTTCGACCCGGCGGGCCTACCCGCTCACCCCGGCCGCGTCACGCTCGTGGCCCCCGACGGCAGCGAGACGGTCGAGCCGGCCGAGACCTTGCCCGAGTGGGTGAAGTTCGTGCGACAGCCCCACGGCCAGATCGTCCCGGTCGTTCTGCTCCAGCGGGTTCCCGACGCCTGCGGGTTCCTGGTACGCAGTTACGGGGCCGACGGCCGACTGCTCGCCATCACGACCTCGCCGACCGGCTGGCCGTTGCCGCCGGCGGAGTCGTGTACCGGCTGGTTCTGATCGATTCGGGCCTCGCTGCTCGCCAGCCGCGCCCGCACGGCGGCGGCCTCCCGCCGCAACTCGGCCAGCTCCTCCTCGACTTCCCGGATCCGCTCCTCGAGTCGGGCCAGCCGCTTCTCGGGGGTGATGCCCAGCAGCCGGGCCACACTCTCGACCAACAGAAGGGCGTGCCACGCCTTGATGAGCAGGCCCTGGAGCCGGTACAGCCGCTGCATGCGGATGATCTGCTCGGGACTGATCGCCCGTCCGAGCCGTAGCAAGCGGGCCAGGGGGGCCGCATCGACCCAGTGGACCAGGACGAATTCGAGCATCGGTAGCACGACGATGGCCACGTCCAGCCAGCGCTCCTTGGCGAAGCGGAACGGCCGGGGGTGGACCGACGCCTTGAACACGAATTCGGTCGCGAACGCCACCCAGATGACGGCGATGCCGATGTCGAGGGCGAGGGCCAGGGCCGGGTTGCTCTTCACTTCCTCGCTTTTGACGTACTCGAAGATGAGGATCGGCAGGATCAGGAAGGCGAACAGCAGCATCGGCTTGCTGAAGGCCACTTCCAACTGCTTGAACAGCTCCTTGCCCGGCTCGCGCCAGCCGAGGCGGGGGATCCAGACGAGGCCGGTCCGCGGTTCCACCAGGGCCATCCGCCAGGGGGGCATCAGGCAGACGAGGAGCACCCGCCAGAGGAACGGCCCGCGGCGCTTGCTCCGGTCGCGGCGGCTATAACTCCACAGGGCTTCGCAGACGAAGATCGGCCACAGGGCCAGCGGGGCGGCGAAGAGGATGTCTTGCTCGATCCGCGTGATGCTCGCCGAACTGGCCCGGTGGATCAACCCGGCCACGAGGAGCAGGTCGAGGAAGGCCAGCAGGAACATGATGGCGGCGCGGATCGTGTCGCCTCGCGTCGGCACGGCGGTCGGTGAGGGCGAGGGGGACTGCGGACTCGTGCAGTCGCGCTGGCTCATCGCCTGGCTCATGGCGTCGCTCCCACCAGGATGTCCGGTCATCAGGTCATCGTGCTATTCGTAGGCTTATTCGACGGCGGTCCTGAACTCTCGCCGGCAATCCACCCGATCCCATAGAACACGCCTATTCCGCCTTCTCGCCCGGAGCCGCCTGCCCATGTCCACGTCCGCGTCCACGTCCGCCTCTGTCGCCGACCCCTGGTTCCAGTCCCTGTTCGCCGACCGCATCGGCGGGGCCGGTTACGGCAAGGGGACCGAGATCTACAAGTTCGAGAAGATCAAGCGGGCCAAACGCAAGGCCCTCAGCGAACACCCCGAGCGACGACTCCTGGACTTCGGCATCGGCGAGAACGACGACATGGCCGACGAATCGGTCCGGGTCGCTCTCAGCCGGGAGGCCAACAAGATCGAGAACCGCGGTTACGCCGACAACGGTATTCAGAATTATAAGGACGCGGCGGCCGAGTTCATGTACGCGCAATTCGGCGTGAAACTCGATCCCGTCACCGAGGTGTGTCACTGCATCGGCTCGAAGCCGGCTTATGCCCTCCTGCCGGCCGTCTTCATCAACCCCGGCGACGTCACCCTGATGACGGTGCCCGGATACCCGGTGGCCGGCACCTGGACCCGCTACCTGGGCGGCGAGGTGTACCGCCTGCCGCTCCGCGAGGAGAACGGCTTCTTCCCCGACCTCGACGGCATCCCGGAACCGATCAAGGCCCGCGCCAAGCTGTTGGTCATCAATTACCCTAACTCCCCAACCGGGGCCGTCGCCACCACCGACTTTTACAAGCGGGTCGTCGAGTTCGCTCACCGGCACCGCGTGGTCGTGGTACAGGACGCGGCCCACATCCTGCTCACCTATCAGGGCGAGCCGCTCAGCTTCCTGCAGGTCGACGGGGCCAAGGACGTGGGGGTCGAAGTCCACAGCATGAGCAAAGGGTTCAACATGATCGGCTGGCGGCTCGGCTTCGTCGCCGGACACCCCAAGATCGTGCAGGCCTATGCCGATGTCAAAGACAACACCGACAGCGGCCAGTTCATGGCCATCCAGCACGCCGCCGCCCTCGCCCTGCGGACCCCCGAGATCCCCCGCAAGGTGCGGGCCAAGTACCGGCGGCGACTGGAAAAGCTCGTGGCCGCCCTCAGACAGGTCGGCTTCCGCTGCGCCATGCCCGGCGGCACCTACTTCCTCTACACCCGAGCCCCGCGGGCGGCCGGCGACCGACCCTTCGCCACCGCCGAGGAGGCCAGCCAGTTCCTCATCCACGAACAGAGCGTCTGCTGTGTCCCGTGGGACGACGCCGGACCGTACCTCCGCTTCTCGGTCACCTACACCGCCAACACCGAGGCCGAGGAAGACGCCCTCATGGCCGAGACCGTCGCACGCCTGAAAACGGCAAACCTCCGCTTCTGAGTTACCGCTTCAGAGCTGCCGGGTACACCCTGCTTCGGAATCCCCCGGCACTGTCTCTGCTTCGATGTCCTGACCGGGTCGGCAGATGCTCGCCTTCCTCCTCATCGCGGTGGCCGCGGCCGAGGCCCACTGGCAGGCCCTCCTGGCCTGTCCGATCGTCTCCTCGCCGGGAAACACCGCCGCCGTCGGAGTGGTGATCGGTGTCAGAGACGGCTACGCCTACCTGTTGACGGCCAACCACGTCGCGGCCTCCGACCGGGTCGAGGTCCAGTTCACGTCCCGGGAAGTGTTCCCACGGCCGGCTTGGTACGGTGACGGGGCCACCGTCATCGCCCGCTGGCCCGACCCCGATCTGGCACTCGTGCGCTTCCCCCTGGCCCGGCGGACCCCGGCCGTGCTTCGGCTCGCCCCGGCCGGGGAGCGACCCCGCCGCTTCCCCGCCCCCGCCTGGGCCATCGGCCTGGACCCGGACGGTCACACGATCGCCGCCCGCAGCGACACCATCGTCAAGAAGGAGTTCGTCAGGCGTAAAGGGAAGGAGGCGGCCTTCTTCTGGCGAACGGCCCGGCCGCCGTCACCCGGGCAGTCCGGCGGGCCGCTCCTGGACCCCCGCGGACGTGTGATCGGCATCACCGTCGCGAGCCGCGGCGGGAGCGGCTACTACGCCCACCACGACGAGATCCTCGCCGCCCTGAAGCGGGCCGGTTACGGCTGGCTCTGGGCCCCCTGACAGCCTCGCTTGCCGTTCGTCGTCGGTGTCGTTCGTCGTCGGAGCCGTTTTTCGCGCGTCGCCTTCGCCGCCCGTGCCGACCACCGGCCTGCCACGGCTTCACAGCTCACGTGCCTCGCCTCGGGCTTCCGCTCGGACGAGGACCGGACCCGTCGCCTGCCGGCCCGCCCGTCAGACTGCCCGAGACTGCTCTCCCCCGGCCCGCACGGGTCGGCTAACATCTCCGTCCGCCGCACGTCCGAGAAGGAGTTCGCCATGCGGGACCGCGTCTGCGATTGGAGCATTCTCCTGACCGTCTCGGCCGCCCTGACCCTGCCGAACCTCGGGGTCACGAGCCTGTGGGACGTGGACGAGGCGGTGAACGCCCAGGCCGCCCGCGAGATGCGCGACGCCGATACCTGGGTCATCCCGACCTTCAATTACCAACTCCGCACGGCCAAGCCGGTGATGCTGTACTGGCTGCAACGGCTCAGCTACGCGGTGTTCGGGGTGAGCGAGTGGTCGGCCCGGCTGCCGTCGGTACTGGCGGGCTGGGCTTCCGTTCTGCTCACCTACGAACTCGCCCGCCGGATGTTCGACCGCGGTACGGCACGACTCGCCGGGCTTGTCCTCACGTCGGTCATCCAGTTCGGCGTACTCTCTCACGCCGCCACGCCCGACGCCACCCTCCTGATGTTCACCCTGTTCGCCCTGCTGGCCTTCTGGGTCGGCCACACGAGCGACTCGCGAGCGTACTGGGTCGTGACCGCCGTCGCCTGCGGCCTGGCGGTGCTCACCAAAGGTCCGGTCGGAGTGGTCCTGCCCGCGGGTGTCATCACGGTCTACTTCGCCGCGAACCGGGAACTGGGACGGCTGCTCGACCGCCGGCTCGTCCTGGCGGCGTTGGCCTTCCTCCTCGTCGCCGGCCCGTGGTACGGGCTGGTCTCGAGCGAGACCCGCGGCGAATGGGTGAGGGCCTTCCTGGGCCACGACAACGTCAATCGCTTCCTGCGTCCGTTGGAAGGCCACCGCGGGCCGCTGTGGTACTATCCGGTCGCCATCCTCGTCCTGTTCGCACCGTGGACGGCGTTCCTGGGGGCGGCGGTCGTGTACGGCGTGCGGGGAATGCGTCAACACGGGAGCGAGTGTGGCCCGACCGCCCCGGGCAGCCCGCATGGTCCGACCGCCCCGGGGGTCGGGCGACGGCTACGCGAGCAAGGCGGCGGGGGCCTGGGCGTCGGGGCCGGGTCAGGCGTCGAGGTCCGTGCTTGCCGCTTCCTGATGTCCTGGGTGTTGGCCTACCTGCTGTTCTTCACGGCGGCGGCGACCAAGCTCCCCAACTACGTCTACCCGCTCTACCCGGCGCTGGCGATCCTGACGGCCCGTTTTCTGACGGCGTGGTGCGACGGCCGCGTGGTCGTGCCCCGCTGGGTGATGCCGGCGGGGATCGCGACGATGGCCGGGGTCGGCGTCGTCGTCCTGACCGGAGCACTCTACGCCGATGGCCGTTTCCCGGGGCTGAAGCCGTGGGCTGCCCTCGGCTTCATTCCGCTCGCCGGGGCCGCGGTCATGGCGTGGTGCCTGCGGGCCGGGAACCGCGGGGGACTCGTCACGACGGCGGCCGTGGCTAGCATCGCGTTCGTCGGCTTGGTGGTGGCCGGACCCCCCCAGGTCTTCGAGCGGCAGAAGCCGACCCGAGACCTCGTTCAGGCCAGCGGTGCCGCCGACCCCGACCGCGACGCCCGGGTCGCCACCTTCCGCTGGTTCCAGCCCAGCGTCGTGTTCTACACCGGCCGACAGGTCCAGGAGTTAGCGAACGCGGCGGCGGTGGCCGAGTTCCTCGAAGTGCCGACCCCGGCCTACTTGTTCGTCGCCGCCCGGGCGTGGGAAGAGATCGGGCCGGGTCTGCCGGTGGGGTTGCGGGTCGTCGCCCGTCGCTTTGACTTCCTCAAGAACTGTGACGTGTTAGTCGTCACCAACGTGCCGGGGCCGGCCTCGGCCCGCGTCGCTTCGCCGTGAACGGACCGGGGCGACGGCCCGGTCAGCGGAACAGGCGTAACCACCAGCCCAGCAGACAGCGTGCGGTCGGCGTGAGTCGGGTGCGGTTGTACCGGTCCCCGAGCTTGCGCAGTACCTCGGTATAGGTCGGGTAGGGGAAGACGGTGCTGGCCAGGGTTTTCAGGCCGACCCGCTGCCCGATGGCCAGGGCCAGGGTGCCGATGAGTTCCCCGGCCGTCGGCCCGACCGCCAGTGCGCCCAGGAGCCGGTCGGTTCCCTTCTTCACCAGGACGGTGACGAAGCCCTCCGTTCCCTCGGTAGCGGCCCGGTCCACGGAGCTGAGGTCGCAGCGGAACTCGTCCACGGCGATCCCTCGGGCGGCGGCCTCGGCCCGGCTCAGCCCGACCCCGGCGATCTCGGGATCGGTGTACACACACCAGGGGATGGTGAGTGTCGACCAGCGGGCCTGGAGGGGGAACAAGGCGTTGCGAAGGGCGGTGCGGGCCATGGCGTCGGCCGTGTGGGTGAACCTCTGCCCCACCGAGCAGACGTCTCCGGCGGCGAAGACACGCGGGTTACTCGTGCGGAGGTGGTCATCGACGGCGATCCCGCCGGTCGTGTCGAGGCGGACCCCGGCGGCGTCGAGGTTCAGACCCTCGACATTCGGGGCACGGCCGGTGGCGACGAGGACGGCATCGAAGTGACGGGAGTCGGCGACGTCGGGCACGTCGGCGACGATATCGACCCCGTCGGCCGTCAGTGCCGCGTGGGCCGCCGCCGTCGCCTCGGGGCCGAGTGTCCGCAGCGTCCCGCTCCGGGCCACGAGGGTGACGCGAGACCCGAGCCGGGCGAACGCCTGGCCGAACTCGCAACCGATCAGGCCGCCGCCGAGGATGAGCAACCGCCCCGGCAGTTCGGTGAGCGTGAAGATCGTCTCGTTCGTGTACCAACGACACGCGGCAAGCCCCGGCAGGTCCGGCACCCGGGGTCGTGAGCCGGTGGCGATCACGCAGCGGCTGAACCGCAGGACCGCACCGTTCACCCCGACCGAGTGGTCGGACAGGAACCGCCCCTCGCCCCGGAAGAGGTCGACGCCCAGGGAGCGGAAGCGTTCGGCGGAGTCGGCCGGGGCCAGTTCCGCCCGCACCTGGCGGACCCGTCGCATGACGGCGGGAAAGTCGATGGCCGTCGCCGGGACGTGGACCCCGTAGCGGCCGGCCCGTCGCAACTCCGCCGCCGCCTTGGCGGCCCGCAGCAGGGCCTTCGACGGCACGCAGCCGACGTTCAGACAGTCACCCCCGAGCAGGTCGCGTTCGATCAGGGCGACCCGTGCGCCGAGCGCGGCCGCCCCCGCCGCGCAGACGAGTCCGGCCGGCCCGCCCCCGATCACCACCAGGTGGTAGCGCTCGGCCGGGCTCGGGTTGACCCAGTCCGGGGGGCGGACGGCCCGTGCCAGGGCTTCGTCGTGCGGGTCTCCGGGGAGCAAAGGTATTGTCATGACCGTGTCCGTCGCCGATGCTGACACCCGGGCCTACCGCCCTGGTCGGCCGGAGTTCACCATGCCGGAGTCCGTCATGGCCGCCAAAAAGATCGCCGCCGTCGTCACGGAATACCGCCGCTGGTCCCACGCCGACGTGATCCTCCGTCACGTCCTGGACGGCTACCTGGACGGCACCCGGCCGCGACTGCAACTGGTGTCGTTGTACACCGACCAGGTGCCCAAGAACGACATGAGCCGTGACCTCGCCCGCAAGCACGGCTTCCGCATCTGCGAGACGATCGCCGACTGCCTGACCCTGGGCGGCAAGAGGCTGGCGGTCGACGGCGTGTTGTCGATCGGGGAACACGGCCGCTACCCGAGCAACGAGCGGGGCCAGATCCTCTACCCGCGACGCCGCTTCTTCGAGGAGATCACGGCGGTCTTCGAGTGGACCGGTCGGTCGGTCCCGGTCTTCACCGACAAGCACCTGGCCACGAGCTGGGACGACGCGAAGTGGATGTATGACCGGGCCCGGAAGTTGATGTTCCCGCTGCTTGCGGGGTCGAGCCTGCCGCTGACGTGGCGGAAGCCGCGCCTGGTGCTGCCGCGGGGGGTCGAACTCGTCGGGGCGGTACAACTCGGTTACGGCCCGTTCGAGGGGTACGGGTTCCACGCCCTGGAAGCGCTGCAGTGCATGGTCGAGCGGCGGAAGCTCCCGGGAGACGCGGCCCCCGAGCAGGGCGTGTCGGCCGTGACCTGTCACTCCGGTCACGCCGTTGCGGAAGCCCTCGCCGGTCGACCCTGGGACTTCCGCGGTGCCGTCAGTCGTGAGTTCCGCCGCCGCCTCACCTGGGAGGTGTTCGACTCCTACCCGTGGGCCGGCCCCCAACTCGAAGCGGCCTTGAGGCTCGTGCCCGCCCACGGCCCCGGCGACATGCGGCAGGGGATGGCGCAGGACCCGGACGCGGGCGTCTTCGAGGTCGAGTACCGGGACGGCCTGCGGGCGTTCGTGGTCATGCCCAACGGTTGGGTCTACGAGGGCGACGGCGGGGCGTTCATCTTCGCTACACAGCGGAAGGGGGCGGACAAACCCGAGGCCTGCCACTTCTACCTGCAGGGCAATGAGCCGTTCGCTCACTTCGCCGAGCTGACCAGAGCGATCGAGACCCTCGTCTGCACCGGCCACGCCCCATACCCGGTCGAACGCACGCTCCTGACGACGGGGATCCTCGAGGCCGTGATGATCAGCCGGCACCAGGGCGGGCGAAGGGTCGAAACGCCGCACCTGCAGGTCCGCTACAGTCCCACCGACTGGGGCCCGCCCACGGGTGAGGCCCCGAAGGCCAGGAAGTGAGTCCGGCAGGCGAACTCACCCCGGGCGGACGAAGCCGTGGCGGATGAGGGCGATGACGAGCCTACGCACGGTGTCCTCCCAGCGGAAGCCGCGGGCCCGTGCCGCGGCCGCCCGCCCGTACCGCCTCGCCTCCTCACCGTCGCGGTAGACCTGCCACAGGCGGTCGATGATGTCGGCGTCGTTTGGGTCGGACCACATCCCCCGGTAGATGTCGTTGCGGGCGGCCGTCAGGCGGTAGCGTACCTCGTAGCCGACACGCGAATCGAAGAACGCCCCGACCCCGCCGAAGGTCGACGAGATCAACGGCACACCGCAGGCCATCGCCTCGAGCAGGTGAAGGCCGAAGCCCTCCCCGGCCGAGGCGTTCACGAACGCCGACAAGGACCGATACCAGTCCGCCAACTCGCCGGGGCTTAAGGGCGTGTCGATCACCTCGATCCGCGGGTCGCTATAGGTTTCGACCCGGGGCGAGTTCGGCGTGATCTTCACCCGCAGCCGGACATCGGTCTGCGACGGGAAGGCCCGCCGGAACAGCTCGATCACGCGCTGCACGTTCTTGCGCAAACCGCCCTGGTCGAGTGCCCCGGCCGTGCCGAAGGTCGTCACACACGGCTCGTCGGTCGTGAGCGGCGGGTCGGTCGCGAGCGGCGGGTCGGTCGTGAGCGGCGGGTCGGTCGTCGCAGGGGGCAAGCCCGGCTCCGGCCGCTCCGGGCCGGGTTGCTCGGCCGGGTGGAAGACGGCCGGATCGTGTCCCAAGGGGACGATCTCGATCGGCACCTGCACCCCGTTGGCCCGGAAGCACTCCGCCCCCCAGCGGCTCGGGACGAGGACCAGTCCGCAGCGGTTCAACTGATCGACGCTGCCCGGCGGCAAGGTGTCGGTTTCCCACATGGTGAAGGCGGCCGTGTTCGCGTCCGGTCGGTAGCGGCGGAGAAGGTGCGGTGGGGCGACGGCCAACCGGGGCTGGCCGCGGCGACGCGATTCCGTCGGGCGGAGTTCGACCGGCACGAGTTGCTTGCGGTAACAACTGCGGCGGTCGCGGCACAGGTTCAGCCCGGCCTCGGTCAGACCCTTGAGCACGTTGAACACGAGCTGGTCGTACCCGCCCAGGCCGAGTACATGCCCGGCCAGGAATAGCGGCGGCCCGGTGCGGGCGGCCTCGATCGGGGCGGCCTCGCGGACCTCCGGCAGTTCGTTGAAGAGCTTGCGGGTGAAGGTGCGGAAGCGGCCCCGCAACAGCAGCCGGCCGCCGCGTCGCACGGCCGGCCAGAACGTGTCATAGGCGGTCAGCAGGCGGTACTTGTGCCGGATGGCCCGTGCCAGCAGTGACAGGTTCGCGACGACGGCCAAAAGATGCCCCTCCCGAGAATCGTTCGCAGGCCCGAGGGTCGGAAATTTCCTTGCCCCCTGTCAAGTCCGGCTTGTCGCAGGCGAGGGCCGGTTCGCGGACCGATTCTCGGTGCGGACGCCCGATTCTCGGGACAGACGCCCAGAGCCGATGCCCGGAACCGACCCTCAGGAGGGAGGGGCGTTCAGCGTCGGACGGGCGGCCGGCGGGACCGTGTCGGGCGGCGGGACCGTGGCAGACGGCGTGTCTGACCGGCGGCCGAAACGGAACCACCGCGGCGGGTACATGATGGCACCCTGGACGACGAGGATCATGGTCGCGACGTAGCCGGTGTCGAGGACGACCTGGGGGGCGTCGACGAACAGGATGTTGTGCAGCAGTTTGCCCATGAACGACTCGCTGCCGTCGAACGACTGACCGGCCAGTTCCCGGAGCTGTGCTTCCCAGACGGTCAGCGGACACGGCCAGCCCTGGATCGCCTCGACGGCGACGATGACGATGGCCAGAAGGTGCGTGAAGCGGAACCACGGGTTTCTGGCCCATTGCCACTTCATCGGGGCGGCGGCGATGATCAGTAATTGGCCGACGATCACATACGCCACATAGGTGACATGGACGGCCACGACCACGTCGGCGGCGATACCGTACCACATGGCGATAACCCTGTGCGCGGGAGTGGGATGGTTTGTCGAACTTTCGCAGATCGGCTTCGGACACTGATTCAGACACGTCGGCTCGCGGTTTATTCCCCGGAATCGCCGAGCGGAAATATCGACCGGCTCGGTGCGAATCGCTGGTTATGGGCCGTCGTGTAACCACGAACCGCCGCATTCGGCTTGCCCGGAGCGGGGTGAAAAGCCTAGAGTGGTTATGCGAGTGCGAGTGCAACCGGTCTGGCTAGTAGGGTCCTTCACCCCCGAAGAGAGGTTCCGATCATGAGCTACCTGGTCGATGGCTATTACGGTGAAACCGTCGCCCAAGCCCCGGTCAACGAGCGGGTCGCGTTCATCCGCCGCACCTATGCCCACGTGTTCGGGGCGATCGCGGCCTTCGCCGGCCTGTCCGCAGCGCTCATCGCCAGCGGGCTTGCCGAGCAGATCCTCCGCGACGTGTTCCTCGCGAACCGCTACTCCTGGTTCCTGCTGATGGCCCTGTTCATCGGCGGGTCGTTCGTCGCCAGTTGGATGGCCAACTCGGACAACTCGGTCGGCACCAAGTACGCCGGCCTGAGCCTGTACGTCCTGCTCTACACCCTGCTGTTCGTGCCGATCCTGACGATCGCCTCCGACCCGAAGTTCGGCATCGGCAACCCGAAGCTGCCGCTCGCCGCCGGGGCGATCACCCTGCTGGTCTTCGGCGCACTGACGGCGTTCGTGTTCATCTCCGGGAAGGACTTCTCCTTCCTGGGGCCGATCCTCACCGTCCTGTCGTTCGTCGCCCTCGGGGTGATCCTCGCCTCCGTGCTCGGGGCCTTCAGCCTCGGGCTGGTGTTCTGCTCGCTGATGGTGGCCCTCTTCGCCGGGTACATCATCTACGACACCTCGAACATCATCCACCGGTACGGCACCCATCAGCACGTGGCCGCCAGCATGGCGCTGTTCGGCTCGGTGGCGATGCTCTTCTACTACATCCTGATGCTCTTCCTGCACAGCCGCGATGAGTGATCCCGCTGGGGTGGGGGGTGTCGGCCCGGCGGTACCGGCCTGAGGCAGGGGGCTTCGGCCCCCTGTTTCGTTTCGCCCGGCCCGCTGCGTAACGCGGCCGTGACCGCGGCACCGCCACACGCCGTCCGCTCCGTCCCTCCGTATAATCCCAGGATCGCAAGTACCGTGCGGGCGGTGGGTCGCCTGCCCGGTCGTCCGAACGTACCCCCCGGCTGGACCCCCGCTAATGGCTTCTCCTGAGCCGAGCAACCCGACCGACCGCCCCGCCCCCCCGGACCTACCCCCGGTCAAACTCGACCCGTTGGCGGCCCTCCTGAGCTACCTGATCCCCGGCCTCGGGCAAATCTATCAGGGTCGTGTCGGCAAGGGGTTGTTGTTCTTCTTCGGCCTCTACACGCTGTTCTTCTACGGCATGGGCATGGGCCAGTGGCGGAATGTCTGGCTGCCGGACGCCCGCGACCTGCCGGACGTGGTCCTCTTCGGCCAGAAGCTCGAGGGCGGCCTGAAGTCGATCTGGACGCGGCCCCAATTCCTGGGCCAGTTCTGGATCGGGGTCGCTGCCTGGCCGGCCGTGGTCCAGTACGTCCAATACGACCGCCTGAAGGAGGAAGGCCCACTCTTCGGCAAGTTCCAGCGGGCACCGAGCGAGGAGGAGTTGAACGACCTCCAGCGGCGGGCCTCGAAGCGGTGGGACCTCGGCTGGGTCTTCACCGTCATCGCCGGTGTGCTGAATCTGCTGGTGATCTACGACGCCCTAGCCGGACCGATGTTCCGTGACCCGCCCAAGACTCCGGAGGCGGTCGCGGAACCGGCCAGCCCGGCCTCCGTGGCGTCCGGGGAGGCCCGGCCGACCCTACCCCTGTCACCGCCCCAGCCCGCCCCGACGCCGGCGACCCCCACGACCGGAACCCTGCCATGACCGCCGCCCTCCTCGCCGTCAGCATCTACCTCGACCTGCCGGTCCTCCTGGTGATCGTGAGCCTCGTGTACGCGGCCACGCGGCACGACCGCTGGGACAAGATCCTACGCGAGGCCCTGAGCTGGGGCTTACGGATCGTGACCTTCCTGTTCGGGATCGCACTCGTCCTGTACGTCCTCTCGACGTACCTGTGATGACCTGCCTGGTGTGGCGACCTGGTGTGGCGACCTGGTGTGGCGACCTGCTGAGGCGACCTGGTGGTGACCGTGGGGTGTGACACCGCCCGCCGACACCGCAGCGCGGCGTCCCGAGTCTCATTTTTCTTTCGGAAAGACTACGCTAACTTAGAATATCTTGCGACTCCCGCCGCCCCGCTGGTTATCGCGGTCAGGCCGCCTCTGCAGGTGCCCGTGCCCCCGCGAGCGAGCCACGCCGAGCCGCGAATCGCCGACCGGAGCAGGACCGATGCCGGACGCACAGCCATCGACCGCGGATTCGGTCACCCTTCCACAGGACCTCACCGGTCGCATCCTCGGCGATTACGAATTGCTCCGTCGTCTCGGGACCGGTGGCATGGGACAGGTGTACCTGGCCCGACAACTGTCCCTGAAGCGGAACGTGGCGGTGAAGCTGCTGCGTAACGACCTGGTGTCGAACCCGACCGCCCTGCAGCGGTTCCAGACCGAGGCCGAGGCCGTCGCCCGCCTGAACCACCCGAACATCGTTCACATCCACCAGATCGGCGAGGACCAGGGGCTCCGCTACATGGTCCTGGAGTACGTCGAGGGCCGTAACCTGCGCGACTACCTGCAGCGGAAAGGCCCGCCCGACACGGCCGTGACCCTGAGCATCATCCGGCAGGTCGCCCTCGCCTTGCAGAAGGCCCACGACCAGGGGATCATCCACCGCGACATCAAGCCGGAGAACATCCTGGTCACGCGGCGGGTCGAGGTCAAAGTGACCGACTTCGGGCTGTCCCGCTTCTTTTCCGGTCCGCAGCCGGCTACCCACCTGACCCAGAGCGGGGTGACCGTCGGCACGCCCTTGTACATGTCCCCCGAGCAGGTGCAGGGCCACCCGATCGACCAGCGGACCGACATCTATTCACTGGGCGTGACGTGCTACCACCTCCTGGCCGGGGAGCCGCCGTTCCACGGAAACACCGCCTTCGAGGTGGCCCTGAAGCACGTCCAGGAACAGCCCCGCCCCTTGGCCGAGCACCGCCCGGACCTGCCCCCCGCCTTGTGCGCCCTGGTCCACCGCATGATGGCCAAGAACCCGAACGATCGCTACCAGACGGCCCGGGAAGTCCTGCGTGACCTGGCCCGGGTACGCGACGAGATGGCCGGTGCCGATAAGACCCCGGTCCGTCCGGGCGGGGGGCAGGCTCTGGCCCTGACGCTCACGACCTCTGGGCCTGTCGTGGGGCCGCCCCGGACAGAGTCGACCAGCCGGTCCGAGCCTCCCGGCATCTCGATCCCGACGTCGGTCCCGTCCCCGATCCCAAACCCGAAGCGTCGTTTGCTCGTCGGTCTGCTCGTTCTGGCCGGCTTCGGCTCCGCCGTCTTCGGTGCCCTGCTCGCCTGGTGGGGGACCGACCCCGCCGTGGAACTGCCCCCGTCTGCGACCCCGCCTGTGCCCGCCGGTCTGCCCGACGTCCGCTCCCCGGAACGCATCGTCGTGACACGCGAGCGGGAGTTGCTCGCCGTACTCGGGGACCGATCGACAGGGGCCGATGACGTCCTGAAGGCGTCGATCGAACTCGGGCTGATGTACATCCGGGACCAGCGGTTCGAGGAAGCCCAGCGTCGCTTCGAGCGGCTGGAACGCGAGGAGGCGGCCCGGACGCCCCCCCTCGCGGCCCGCAGCATGGCCATGGCCGGCCGGCTCGGGCAGGCCGTCGTCCTGGCGTACCGGGAACCGGCCCGGGACTCGAAGGAAACCCCGCAGTCGCTCGCCCAGGCCTCCAACGATCTCATCCTCCGGGTCATTCAGGATGCCAGCCCCAAGATCGGCAAGCCCGACAAGCTCGACAGGGGATACCAGGCCGTGGCGGCGTTCCTGCTCCGCTACCCCAACCTCGGACAGGCCGTCACCGAGGCCCTCAACCACAACATGTTGACGCTCGGCAGATCGCCGCCGCTCAGCCCGGCCGTGCTGGAAAACCTTCGCAACTTGCTCAAGGGCACGCGCAAGGACTGAACCGGCCGGCGCGGCGGTCATCAGAGCGGTCATCCGATTGGTCGGTCAACCGACCGACGGTTCGTCGGGCCGGGCGGGCGGTTCTCCGGAGCTCGGGTGCTGGGCACAGGCCACCTTCTCGAAGTAATTGTCCAAATACGGGTTCAGACCTTTTCGCCAGCACAGGAAGCTCGACAGCCCGTAGGCCGGCAGGAAGAACGGTCCCCAGCACATGTACTGCCAGACGTGAACGTGTTCGTGATCGCGGGTGAAGTCGAGCATCGGCCGGTCGCGGGCCAGGATGACGTGGCCGAGGGTCATGGCCCCCGCCCCGCCGGCGACACGGCGAAGGAACCACGCCGCGAACCCGCCGTAGAGTTCCATCACGCCCCGCTCGAATCGCACCCGGCCGCCCGAGACGGCGACCAACGGCAGGCAGGCGACCCCGAGCAAGGTGTTCGGCAAGGCCCAGACGTAACCCAGTGTCAGGCCCAGGAGTCGCAGCAGGGCCGGTGTCCGAGGGGGTGTCATTTCCGCCCGGGTTGGTAGTTGCGTTCGACGGGTCCGATTCCGTGCCGAATATCGTGCGGCCGGCCGAGGTAGTTGTCCACGACGGCCGTATCTTGCCCGCCGATCGTCTGGATCGAGAGCGACATCGTCCCCGGTCGGTCGTCGCGGATCAGACAGCCGGCCAGCCGCGAGTTCGTCACGTCCTTCAGCAGCACGCCGACCGGTTCGCAGTCGACGATCGTCAGTCCGCTGAGGTTGAACCGGTCGCAGGCGTCGAGGGTCAGCCCGGCGGGGGCGGCGCGGGTGCCGGACAGGGTGAACCCCGAGAGAGTGCAGTCGCGGCACCGGTGGAACCGCAGGGCGTTGGTCGTCTCGGGCTTCTCCTCGGCGGCGTAGCGCGGGTTGCGGTCGAAGTTGTTCGGCCCGACTGTCACGAAGGCCGAGTCCTCCGCCAGGATGTTCCACTGGTAAGCCGTCCAGAACGTGTTGCCGGTGACGACGACGCCGCGGGCGTGTTCGAGGTGCAGGTTGACCATCACGTCGCTGATCACGTTGCCGGTGATCGTGACGTGCCCGTCGCGGAGTTCGCTGGTGCCGGTGACGGCGCGGGCACTCGGACCCCGGATGCGGATGTTGGCCGAGCCGGCGGCCTTGTGGTTGTGTTGGATCGTGCAGCCGGTGATCGCGACCTCGGCGTTCGACCCGCCGGTGCTGTCGATCAGCACGTTGGCGGTGGGCGGCCCGTTCTGGCCCTGGTTGCTCTCCAGGTCACAGCCGGTGATCTGCAGGTTCCGCACCTCGCCTGCCCGGCACACCACGCCGCCGCCGTCGCAGTAGCTGACGTGGCAACCGGTGACATTGATCTGGTGCAGGTTCACGGCGTCGAGGAACACGCCGATGCCGCGGTTCTCGTAGATGTGGCAGTCGCTCACGAGTACGTTGCGGTTGCGGCCCGTCAGGTGAAGGCCGTGCCGGCACCGGCGGATGAGGAGCCGGTTGATCGTGAGCTGCATCGTACCGGTCGCCTGTACCCCGTCAGCGTTTTCGTGGCCCCCGACTATCTCCAGGCTCTCGATCCGGGGCATCCGCTCCTTGGCCCAGACGGCATCCTTGACGGTCCTGGGGTCGGCAGTTCCTGCGTGAGTGCCGACGAACCGGAAGGCCGGACCTTCGCCCGCCATCACGATGCGCGGCATCCCCTCGCCCCGGACGACGGTGAAGCCCACCTTCGCCAGGTCGACGACCACCGGCTTAGTGATCCGATAGGTGCCGGGGGGGAACGACACCAGGCCGGTCCCCGCATCGACCGCGGCCTGGATCGCCGGCCCGTCGTCGCCGGTGCCGTCGCCCGTGGCCCCGTGGTCGCGGACGTTCCCGGTGCCGGCGGCAGCCGGGCGGGGAGGCTGACCGCGCCCGGCCCCACCCCCGGCCCCGCTCCCGCTGAGGACAAGGACGGTGGTCAAACCCAGGGTCAAGGCCGCGACGGCGACGACGAGACGGTGGGGCATGATGTCGCTCCGACGGGTGGGACTCGGCTCGCAGGCGTGACTTGGCCACATGCCGACGGCAGGACCGGGGGACAAGCCACGAGCGCGAGGGCGACGGTCGTCTTCTTGCCGTTGCCGGCCCCGGGCGTTCCGGCTGGTCGAATGTCGGTGTGTGCAGTCCGGCTAATTACCCTCGGCTCGCCACACGAAGTCGTACCATAAGCCGTACCATGCCGACCAACGCCACCTACACGCTGCGAAGCCCGATGCCGGTTGCGGCGGAGGAATTGTACGCCTGGCATGCCCGCCCGCTCACCTTCCAGCGCCTCCAGCCGCCGTGGGAGACGGTGGAGGTCCGGTCCGTCACCGGCGCGTTCGGGACGGACGGCTACCGCGTCGAGCTTCGCACCAAGCTCCTCGGCCCGATCGGGGTGAGGTGGCTTGCCGAGGCTTACGACTTCCAACCCGGACGACAGTTCCAGGACCGGCAACTCCGCGGCCCGTTCGCCTTCTGGAACCACACCCACCGCTTCATTCCCGACGGGCCGAACGCCTCGTTCCTGGAGGACCACATCGAGTACCGCCTGCCGTTCGGCCTGCCCGGTCGTGTGTTCGGAAGCGGGATCGCCCGTCGCCGGCTGGAGGCGATGTTCCGCTACCGTCACGCCCTGACCGCCAGTGATCTTCGCCGTCACGGCCAGTACCGGGATCGGCCGCGGCTCACAATCCTGGTCACGGGGTCGCGGGGGCTGGTCGGTTCGTCCTTGGTTCCGTTCCTCGTCTCCGGCGGTCACCGCGTCGTGCGGCTGGTGACGGGTCAAGGTCGGCCCCCGTTCGACGACGGTACTGGGTGGGTGAACTGGGACCCGAGCGCCCCGCTCACGCCGGGCACGCTCGACGGCATCGAGGCGGTCGTCCACCTGGCCGGGGATAACGTCGCCTCCGGTCGCTGGAACGAGGCCAAGAAGCGGCGGATCCTCGAGAGCCGGGTCGGACCGACCCGGCGGCTGGCCGAGGCGGTGGCGGCGACCCCGGCGGCACGGCGGCCCCGGGTGTTCGTCTCGGCTTCGGCGGTCGGCTTCTATGGCAGCCGGGGCGACGAGGTGCTGACCGAGGACTCGCCGCCGGGCCACGGCTTCTTTCCCGAGGTGGCCTTGGCCTGGGAGGCGGCCACGGACCCGGCCCGCGACGCCGGCGTTCGCACCGTCAACCTGCGGATCGGTGTGGTCCTCAGTCCGCGGGGCGGGGCCCTCGGCAAGCAACTCTTCGCCTTCAAGATGGGGGCCGGGGCCGTGCTCGGCTCGGGCCAGCAGTGGGTGCCGTGGGTCACCAGCGGGGACGTGGTCGGCGCGATCCACCACGCCCTGATGAACGACACGCTCGCCGGGCCGGTGAACCTCTGCGCGCCCAACCCGGTCACGAACCACACCTTCACCAAGACCCTCGGCCGGGTCCTGTCGCGGCCGGCCTTCTTCTGGCTGCCCCGGTCCGCCCTCCGCGTGATCTTCGGGGAGATCGCCGACAACGCCCTGCTGGCCAGCATGCGGGCCGTGCCCCGGAAGCTGCTCGACAGCGGCTTCGCCTTCGATCACACCGAACTGGAGCCGGCCCTTCGTTATGAATTGGGTCGCTAGCGACGAACCGGGTCGCCAGCGACGAACCGGGTCGCCAGCGGTCCCGACGACTCGCCGCCCGCACTCCCCCGGAACGGAAGACCCGCCCCGCGACCCATCCGTGACCTCCTGCTCAACCAGACGCGTCGGCAGTTCTTCGGCTCATGCCAGGTTCACCTTCGAGTTCCAGGGACGCGAGCAGCGGCTCCCCGGGGTCGAGGAAGATCGGGTGATCCAGTAACTTCTGCTCTGAGCAAGCGCTTTGCCCGGGTGGGGGTGCCGTCTCGGGTGAGGGTGCCGTCTCAGGTGGGGGTGCCGTCTCAGGTGCGGCTGTCGGGTCCGGCGGGTTCGTCGGGCGGCGGTTCCTCGGGCTTTTTGCGGACCAGACGGGCCAGGCCGAAGCCCAACCCGACGGCCAGCAACACCCCGGCGGCCCCGGCGGTGAGCATGATCCAGTCGCGGCGGTCGAGGTCCGTCAGGGGGCGTTGCTCGGCGACCTTAACGATGCGGACCGGGGGCGGGGGCGGGGCCGACGCGACGGGCTGGGCCACCAACTCGACATCGACTTCGTCGCTGGCCTCGACGATCGGACGGGCGGCGGGACGGGCCGTCGGTCGGCCCGGAGACGGCTGAGCCGCGAGCCTGGCCGAACTGTTGGGGGTGGAGCGGGCGGGGGCGGTCGACAGGGCGGGGGCCGGGCCGGTGCCGGGCCGCGGGCCGGGGGCGGTCGTGGCGGGCTTGGCCGGCGTGGCGGCGGGCGGCAGGGGGTTGGGCATCTCCATCTGGGATTCGGTTTCCAGCCAGGCCTTGTAGGCCGGCAAAAGCGGGGTCGCCTGCGGCGCGCTACCCCGGTTGGCGAGGAAGGGGGCCAGGGCTTGGGCCGCCGCCGCCGGGGTCGGGTAGCGGTCGTCGGGGGACTTGGCCATCATCACGTCGAGGACTTCCTGCAGGCCCGGGGGCACATCGGGGGCCAAGACCGCCAGGGGCGTGGGCCGCTCCGTGGCGTGCCGCAGCATCTGCGTCATGATGTTCGTATCGGGGAACGGCCGCTGTCCGGTGAGGCAGTGATAGAGCACGCAGCCGAGGCTGTAGATGTCGGCCCGGATGTCGGCCGACCGGGCGTCCTTGGCCTGCTCGGGAGCCAGGTAGTCGGGGGTGCCGAGGACCGCCCCCTCGACGGTCAGTTGCGTCTCGATCTGCCCTTCGGGTGCGGAGTCGTCGAACAGCTCGCGGCCCAGGCCGATGTCGAGGATCTTGACCGTGGCGTTCCAGGTCGTGTCGGGCTTAGTGGCGGCCGGTGTGAGCATCAGGTTGGAGGGCTTCAGGTCGCGGTGGATCATCCGCTTCTCGTGCAGGTGCTCCAAGCCGTTCAGGGCCTGGTGGATGAGGCGGACGGCCTCGCCCCAGGGCAGCTTCTTGCGGCGGGCCAGGACGTCGTCGAGGGTTTCCCCTTCGAGGTACTCCATGCCGATGTAGTGGACGCCGTTCGCCTCCCCGACCTGGTAAGCCCGGACGACGTTGGGGTGGTCGAGTTGGGTGAGCAGGCGGGACTCCCGCTGGAAGCGGCTGAGGATGTGGGAGTCCTTGGCCTTGGAAGCCGGCAAGACCTTGAGGGCGACGAGTTGGCCGAGGGTGTGGACCGCCTTGTACACCCCGCCGCCCATCTGACCCTTGCCGATGCGGTCGAGGATCTTGTACCCGCCGATGAAGAAGCCGTCGGCCCGGCCCCGCAGGATCATGTACGATTGCCACTCGGTGAGCTGCCGGCGGCTGACCAGGTGCTTCCGGAACGACTCGACGGACTCGTCGGACCCGCCGGTCTCGTCCCGCCAGGTCCTGAACGAGCTTTCGATCTCGGCGGGGGAAAGGAGCCGGCTCTTGGCCAGCAGGTTGCAGTACTCGCGGACGGAGGTGATGGGGTTGGCCATGTCGGGGGCTAGCGTGGCGGTGTCGGGTTCAGGGTCCGGTCGGGATCGAGCTTCCGTCGCGTTCCGTCGGGGTCCGATTCCAGCAGTTCGGTAACCGTCGGGCACTGTCGGGCCGGTGACCGTCCGCTTTCCGTCGTTTTACCGTTGTCTAAGCGTCGTTCCTGTTGGTAGTTCCCTTCGGTCGTTTCCTGGTACGGTCGGGTCGTCGCGGCCGCGTCGGTTACTTTCGGCAGCGGGTCTATTTTTTCCCGTCGCGGGCCGAGCGGACCAGTTCCCGGGCGGCCGGGTCATCGGCCACGAGTTCTTCCAGGGCCTTCAGGACGGTATCCGCATCCTCGGACTTGCCGGCCTGGGCCAAGGCGCGGGCGGCGGCGATCGCGGCCTCGAGGGCGGTCCGGTCGGGCGGGGGTCGCCGGGTCTGGCTCTCCGCCCGGTCGAGGAGGTCCAGGCCGGCCTTGGCCAACTCGACCCAGCGCGCCTCCGACGAGACCGGAGCGAAGCCCCGCAGCAGGGCGGTCCACACCCGCCGCGCCGAATCTACCTCCCCGGCCTGGGCCAGTCGCAGCCCCCGCCAGTAGGCCCGTTCGGCATCGGAGCGTGGCTCGACCCGTGCCCCCTCGGCCAAGGCCCGCCTCAGCTCCTTGAGGTCCTTCAGTCGCGTGCGCGCGGCGGCGATCTCCGCCGTGAACCGGTCCGGGTATTTCGTGGTCAGCCGGTCCAGGTAAAGCGTGAACGCCCTCTCCCAGTCGTCGGGGTTGTCCGAGGCCAGCAGCGGTTCGGCGGCGGCGAAGAGTTCCTCGGCCGACTCCGTGGGCCAGGTGAAGGCGGCGATCAGCACCGCGACCACGGCCAGGAACAGGGGCACTACCACGATCGGCCGCTGTAGGAGCGGGCGGGGTTCGGTCCGGTCCGCTTCCACGCCCCCGGCCGCGAGGCTGGCCGGCAGGGCTGCGGTCTCGGCCGTGTCCGGGGTCAGCTTCGCGGGCCAGTCGAGGCGTTCTCCTTTTCGTTCCAGTTTGGCCCGGATGCGTTCCAGTTCCTCGAGCAGGTGCGTGCCCGAGGCCGGCCGACGCGCCGGGTTCTTGTCGAGCAGCCCGCAGATGAACTCGTCGAGCTCCGGCGGCAGGTCGGGGACCAGCAGGGCAGGCCGCTCCGGCAGCGTGAAGCACTGCTTGTGCAGCAGCTCCACGAGCGAGTGGGCCGTGAACGGCGGCCGACCGGTGACCAGCGTGTACAGCACCCCGCCCAGGGAGTAGAAGTCGCTGCGGCGGGTGAATGGTTTGCCGTTACTCGTCTCCGGGGGCTGATAAGCGGCCGAGCCGAGGGCGGGGGTGTGCGAGGCCGGGACCGCCGGCAACACGCGGGCCCAACCGAAGGACAGGACCTTCAGGGTCCCGTCGGCCGTGAGCATGAGGTGGGCCGGCTTCAGGTCCCGGTGCAGCACGTTGCGGTTATGCGCGTGCTTGAGGGCCCGTGCCGCTTGGACGGCCACCGAGAGGACCTCCCGCCAGGGCCGGCGGCCCGCCTCCAGCAGCCGAACGAAGTCCTGACCCTCGACCAGTTCGCAGGCGATGTAGGCGAGACCGGCGTGGCTACCGCTGTCGTAGAACTTGGCGATGTTGGCGTGGTCCAGCCGCTGGAGCGGGAGCAACTCGGCCGGGAACTTCTGCACGAAGGCCGGGTCCCGGGTCGCCGGGGCCGTGAACACCTTCACCGCCGCCCGCCGGCTCGCCTCGTCGTAGCCGCGGGCGCGGTACACGACCCCGAGCGCCCCCCGCCCGATCTCCTCCTCCAGGTACCAGTTCCCGATGCGTGCCCCGGTCATGCGGCTAGTATAGCGTCGGGGACCGAGACGGAGGAACGGCCCTGTCGGGTCCGGGCCGATTCGCCACCCGCCCCGCACGCGACGGTTCGCACGGGTGACATGATCGGAAGTCGCACCGCCCTACTGTTGATCGCCCACGGGAGCCGACGGCCCGAGGCCAATGCCGACCTCGAATACGTCGCGGACCGGCTCCGGGAGCGGGGCCGTTACCCGGTCGTGCAGGTGTCGTACCTCGAGTTGGCCGAGCCGGACATCGAGGGCGGCGGGGCCTGCTGTGTGGACGCGGGGGCGACCGATGTGATCCTGCTGCCGTACTTCCTTTCTCCCGGCAAACATGTGGTCGATGACCTGGCGGCGGCCCGGGACCGGTTGGCGGAACGGTTCCCCGGGGTGCGGTTCGTCCTGGCCGAACCGCTCGGGCGGCACCCCCTGCTGATCGACGTACTCGAGGAACGTGCCCGGGAAGTCGAATGAGTCGCTACTGGGCGGCGGCACGGCTGGCCGGGCAGGGCGGCGGCACGGCTTGCGTGCGGGGCGGCGATCTGGCCTGTGGGGTGATGCTCCCGCCAGTCGGCTCGTGGGACCGCTGGTCGCGGGCCGCTGCTGGGGTGCTAGGGCAGTTGCACGGCCAGGTCGTAGATCTCCGTGGCGTCGAGCACGAGGTGGTTGGCGGTGAAGAGCTTGGCGACGGCGGCGCGGTGGAGCTTCATCTTGGTGTTGCCGATGCCGATCGCCCCGTAGCAGACGGTCCCGTCCCGCTCGGTGCCGGCGTCGAACAAGTCCACCCCCTCGATACCGGCCGGGGGAACGCCGTTGAGGTCGATCGCGACCCGGAGGGTGCTGCAGGTGCTGCGGACCTTCTTCGGTAGGAGGACGGCCCCGGCCGCCCCGGCCGCGACCACCAACGTCCGCCCGTCGAGCGCCGCGGGGCCGTCCGTGGAGGAGCTGACGCCCACGGCCTCGAGCTTGGCCTGGGGCATGTCCGCCCGCACCCGGGCGCACACCTTGGCGGCCCGGGCCGGGTCGCGGGAACCGACGCGGACGTGCCCGCCGTGACGGGCCAGGAGTAACACGACCCTCTGGCCGACCGGTCCGGTCGCCCCCAGTACCAGGGACTTGGCCGAACTCAGGTCGAGGTGACGAGCGGCGGCCCGGACGGCGGCGGCGGCGGTCGTGTTGGCCCCGTTGGAGTCCAACATGACCGAGACGGTGAACGGCTGGAGGGCGGCCCGGACGGCGGCGAGTACGGCCTCGCCGGCCGCCACGTCCGAGCCTCCTATGAAGATCGCCGTGCGGTGCAGGTCCTTCGGCCCGCGGGTGAAGATGCAGCCGTGGACCAGCGGCACCACGTTCTCTGGTTTGACCCCTCCGTAGCTGAAGACGTGCTGGACACCCGAGTCGACCGCCACGACCCGGTCGAAGACGCTCGGCAGCGGGTCGGTGTCGAGCTGGACGAGGATGCTAGCCTTTTCGGACATGGCGTCGGCGTGTCGGGCGGGACGGGAAACGAGGTACCGGCTAAAGCGGGATCGCTCGGCCGGGCGACGGGCGACCCGGTGAGTCTCCCGTCAGGCACTTCGCCGGCGGCCTCACTCGGGCCTCACTCGAACGGGTGCTTGGTTTCCTTCTGGGCGATGATCTCGTCGATCGACGGGCTTCTGGTCAGGGCGTTCTTGAGGGCCAGTTTCACCGCCTCGTAGTTGTTCTTGTAGATCTTTTTGTTGTCGTTGGCCGTCGGGGCGATGAACACGCCGCAGACGATGACCCAGTCTTCGGCCTTGTCCTTGGGGATGACCCCGGCGACGACGCTGTCGACGACGGCCCGGGCGACGGCGGCCTGGGCCGGCCCGAACATCTGCATGACCTGCGACGACTTCTTCATGGTGACCTTAGTGATCGTCACCGTCGAGGGCTTGGCCGGGATGTTCGGGGAAATGACCGCCAGCAGGTTCGTGTGGCCGACGCTCTGGTTGGCCAGGGCGTTGGCGAAGGCGACGCCGACGGGGCCGTCCTTCGGCCCGATGAGCAGGTCGATGTGGGCCACGTTGTCCAGATCGTTGCCTTCGATCACGAGTCCTTCACCGACATAGAACGCGGACATGCTGCTTACTCCGGTACGTGGGGTTCGGGGTTACGCTAACCGACGGCATAGATGCTAGTGGTCCGGGAGACGAAGGCAACGGGATAAAGGCAAAACCCGCGAGTGTCGTGCGGCGAGGTGCGGCGAGTGTCGTGCGGCGTGGGCGAAGCGTCGTGCGTCGTGCGGCGTGGGCGAAGCGTCGTGCGGCGAGTGTCGTGCGGCGTGGGCGATGCGGCGTGCGGGGTTCGGGCAGAGTCAGGCCAGGACCTCCTGGATGGGTCGGCCCCAGGGGCACAGGACGAGCGGTCGGCCCAGGCGGTCGTGCAGTTCCAGGTCGTGGGGAATGCCGAGCAGTTCGTAGATCGTGGCGATGACGTCGGCCGGGGTGACCGGGTTGCGGCTCGGCTTGGCCCCGATCCTGTCACTGGCCCCGTGGACGTAGCCGGCCTTGACGCCGCCGCCGGCCAGGACCAGCGAGTAGCAGAAGTTCCAGTGGTCGCGGCCGGCCCCGTTGCCGTTGATCTTCGGGGTGCGGCCGAAGTCCCCGAGGACGGCGACCAGGGTGCGGTCGAGCATGCCGCGGACGGCCAGGTCGTCGAGCAGGGCGGAGAGCGCGGCGTCGAGTTGCGGGAGCAGTTCGCCTTTGAGCTTCTTGAAGTTGTTGGCGTGGGTGTCCCAGGTGGCGTTGGCGTCCGGTGCCCAGGAGACGCAGGCGACGCGGGTGCCGGCCTCGATCAGCCGCCGCGACAGTAGCACACTCTGGCCATAGATGTTGCGGCCGTAGGCGTCGCGGATGCGGGCCGGTTCGCGGTCGATCCGCACGGCCTCGCGCATCGCCGGAGAGGTGAGCAGGTCGAACGCCTTGGCCCGGACGGCGTCGAGTTCGTCGCCGCGGTGTCCGAGGGCGTCTCGGAAGCGGTCGGTGAGGCGGCGGCGTGCGTCGAACCGCTCGGGGGTGATGTCCGGCCCGAGGGTCAGTTCCGGCAGGGCGAAGTTGGCGGCGTTGGGGTCCTGGAGGATGACGAGCGGGTCGCGGGGCTTGCCGAGCCAGCCGCCAAAGAAGCCGGGTTGGGGTGGGCCGCCCGCCCCTTCCTTGGTGATGTACGGCAACAGGACGTGGGGCACGACCGCCGTCTCCGGGGGGCGACGCAGGCCGACCACCGAGCCGATGCAGGGGTGGTCGTCCGGCCTCGCCCCGCCGCCGATCTCGCCCCGGTCGTGACCCGTCAGGGCGCAGTACACGGCCGCCGCATGGGAGTTGTTGACGCTGTGGTGGGCCGAGCGGATCAGGGTGCAGCGGTGCATCTGCCGTGCGAACCTCGGCAGGTGTTCCCCGAAGGTCACGCCGGGTACACTGGTCGGGATCGTGCCGAACTCCCCCCGGACCTCGGCCGGCGCGTCCGGCTTCGGGTCCCACATGTCGAGGTGGCTCGGGCCGCCGTTCAGGAAGATCACGATGCAGGCGTCGGCGCGGGCGGTGCGGGTTTTGCCCGCGGCCTCGGCCCGGAGCAAGGTAGTAAGATTCAGCCCGAGATACGAGGCGGCACCGGCTTGAATCATCTGGCGGCGGGACAGTCGGGGGCCGGGGCAGGTGGGGGTCATGATGGGGTTCCGGCAGTCGGAGGCGGGGCGGGCGGTGGTGCTAGGAAGATTATCACCGGCCGCGGCGAGGACTGCAAGAATCTGGGGGAGCACGCGGTGACCATCGGGTCGCCGTGATTGGCATCGATCGGCCCCTCACGCCGCGTTGATGCCAGGCCGCTCGCCGAGGTCACCGCACCGGCTTCATGACAGACGGAGCAGTTCTTCCGCCCCCTCGGCCAGCAGCATCGCGGCCAGTTCCTGTCCCACGGCGAGCGGGGTGTCGGCCGGTCCGGTGTGGGTGGCGACGACGCGGCGGCGGCCGTCCGGCGACAACACGGCACCCCGTAGGGTGAGAATACCGTCAGTCACCTTCGAGGTTGCACCGATCGGCACGAGGCAGCCCCCGCCCAAGGCCGAGAGCATGGCCCGTTCGGCGGTCACGCAGGCGAACGTGGCCGGGTCGCGAAGGGCGGCCACGACCTCCTTGGTCGGCTCGTCGGTCGAGCGGCACTCCAGGCCGATCGCCCCCTGACCGACGGCCGGTAGCATCCACGTCGGGTCGAGCAATTCGGTGATCCGCTCGGCCATGCCGAGCCGGACCAGCCCGGCCTCGGCCAAGACGATCGCGTCGAGGTCTCGTTCGTCGAGTTTTCGTAACCGGGTGTCGATGTTGCCGCGAAGGTCCACGAGCTTCAGGTCGGGCCGTCGGTTCAGGATCTGGGCCCGGCGACGCAGGCTGCTGGTGCCGACGGTCGCTCCCTCGGGCAGTTCGTCGAACCGGCGGTGCTTGCGGGACACGAAGGCGTCCCCGGTCGGGCCACGCGGCGGGACGGCGACGAGTTCCAGGTCCGCTACCGCGATCGTCGGCAGGTCCTTGAGACTGTGAACGGCGACGTCGGCCCGGCCGTCGAGAAGACCGTCCTGGATCGACTTGGTGAAGACGCCGAAGCCGCCCAAAGTGGAAAGGGCCGTGGCCTGGTCACGGTCGCCGTGGGTCTCGATCAGGACCAGTTCGACCCGGCGGGGCGCGACCACGGGCCGCAGTCGCTCGGCGACGTAATTCGCCTGCCAGAGGGCGAGCGGGCTGCCCCGTGTGCCGAGCCGGAGTGAGGCGTTCATGCCGGGAATTGTATGTGAGTTGTACGCGGCGAGACGGTCCGGTCCGGGCTTCAGCCGCCCAGGGCGCGGACGCGACCCAGCAGCCAGGGCAGCAGCCGGCCCTCGTGGAACCGTTTGACGGCCTTGGCCAGGAGGACGGCGGCGTGACGGGGTAGGCAGTACAGGCGTGCCCGCCCCCGCACGTTCCGCCAGAAGACCCGCTCCTCGTTGCACGACTGCTGCTCGAGAACGCGCCGCGAGACCGTTCTGCCGTAGCTGCTGGACAGCCGGTGCCAGACGACCGATTCCGGTTCGTGGACGATCTCGCCGCCGAGCCGCCGCAGCCGGAACGACAGGTCGATGTCCTCGAAGTAGGCGTGGAAGTGTTCGGGGAAGCCGCCGGCCTCGAGGAGCCGGTCCCGGCGGTAGAAGGCGGCCACGGCCGAGGCTCCGAAGACCGGTCCGGCGGGCGTCGGGAAGTCGTCGCGGCTGAGGCCGTGTCCCCGCTTGCGGGCGAAACCGCCTCGGTCGTACTCGTCCCCGGCCGTGTCGATGAGGGGTGGTAGCCCGCGGGCGCGGCGGTCCGGGTCGTCTTGCAACACCAGCGGGGCGACGGCGGCGGTGCGGGGGTCTGCGAACCAGCGGAGGGCGGCCGAGGCCCAGCCGGCGGTCACCTCGGTGTCGTCGTTGAGCAACTCGACCACCGGTGCGGTGGCGACGGCCACCCCGGCGTTGGCGGCACGACAGAAACCGCCGGCCTTTTCCCGACGGACCACCCGCACCCCCGTGAACTCGCCCGCGGTGCGGGACACCGCCGCGTCCTTCGAGCCGTCATCGACCACGATGACTTCGGTGTCCGGTGGCGCGTGTCGGGTCACGCTCAGGAGGCAGAGCCGTAGCAGGTCGGTCCGTGAGTGCGAGGGAATGACGACCGCCAGTGCCGGGGGTCGTTCGGGGGACACAGGACGCGCTGTGGTCATCACTCGTGTCGTTCTCGTGCCGTGTCGTCGGTCGTTGTCGGTCGTTACTCGGTCCGGCCGTCTTGCTCGGCGGAGATGGTGTCGAGGAAGGCGGCGGCGTAGCGGAGGCGGCGGCGGGTGTCACGGTCGCGTCCGGCGGTCACGTCCCCCACGAGCCGACGGAGTTGGCCGTAGCAGTGGCTGGCGTGCGAATCGCCGCGGGCGAAGGCCCAGGCCTGGCGGGCGACGGCCTCGGCCCAGACCACGCCGCTGAGGACCCGCGTCCGCCAGCCGGTCCAGTGCTTGCGGGCATAAGTCAGCAGGGCGTGACGGGTCATGAGGCGGAGCGGGGCCGGCACCCGGCGGGCGTGCAGCGGCCAGTGGTGCGTGACTTCCAAGGACGGGTCGAAACACACACGCCAGCCCGCCTCGGTCGCCCGGCGGCAGAAGTCCACGTCCTCGTAGTACAGGAAGAACGCCTCGTCCAGGCCGCCCAGTTGGCGGAAGCAGTCGCGCCGCACCAGCAGGCAGCCGCCGGTCACCCAGTCCACCGGTCGACGGTCAGGCTCGCGGCGGTGGGTACACTTGCGACGCGACCGGGGTAGCAGGAGCCCGGCCAGGGTACGGAAAAGCGACGGGAACGGCCCGCTGGAGGCCTGGTCGGAACCGTCCCGGTTCCGCATGCGGAAGCCGACCACCCCCACGGCCGGTTCGCCGGCCACGAGCTTCGCGCCGGTCGCCACCACCTCGTCTAGGAAGCCGTCCCGGACCGTCACGTCCGGGTTCAGCAGCAGGATCCACTCACTCGGCGGCCGGGGCGTGCCGGGTCGGGGGCGTCCACGCTGTGGCGGCTCGGGTGGTATGTTCACCCCGCGGTTCACGGCCCGCGCGAAGCCCAGGTTGCGGTGGAAGCGGCGGATCGTCACTCCCGGGGTCGACTCCAGCGTGCGAACCACGGGGTGGAAGGGGGAATGGTTGTCGACGACGATGATCTCGGCGGCCCCGGTGCGGCTGGCCGTCGAGTGACGCAGTTGGCTCACCAGTCGGGCCGTGTTCCGCCACTGGCAGAAGTTCACGATGACGACGCTGACCACCGGGGCGGCGGGCGAGGTCTGGCAGCGCGGGTGGTCGTCGGCCAAGGCGACGGGTTGTACGATCGGCACCCCGACGGCCGACCGCAGTTCGACCGGGCGGGGAGTGCTGCCGGGCGGGACTACCAGAGCCATGCCGGGTTCCTTCCCTGTCGCCGGGCCTGCCGGGACGGACTCGTTCCACAGGTCGCGGGGTTTTGGCCCACCGCATAGCACGCGGGGTTTTGGCCCACCGCGCCGCACGCGGGGTTTTGGCCCACCACGGCACGCGGGTCGCGGACGTACCACAGCTCGCGGGGGTTCTGGCCCACCCGCAAGGCGCGGGATTCTAGGCATCACCGGGAAAGCGTGCAATCGCAAGTTGTGGCGTCGGAAGTGTGGGGGCGTGGCCCTGACGTGAGCTTGAGCAGTGCTTGAGGTAAGCTTGAGGTGTGCTTGAGCAGTGCTTGAGGTGAGCTTGAGCAGTGCTTGAGATGTGGCTGACGTGTGCCTGGAGTGGGCAACCGCCGGGCCGGGAGCGGACTTGAGCCGACCGCCCCGGGTGGCAAAACCCGGCGGCGGCGAGGCGATGGGCCTGAACGAAAAGGGGAGGGCCGACCAACCGCCCGTTCCGGCTCGGGGGCACGGCAGTTAACCCACTCAGGGTATCGCAGTCAACCAGCCGTCCCGCAGTTTGCCGTCGCGGGCGATGTAGAACTTCAGCGGCAAGAAGCTGGCGAAGTCCTTGTGGTTGAGTACGAAGGCGACGTTGTCGAGGTTAAGGGTTTCCCAGGTGTGCAGGCCGACGAGGATGTCGCCCTTCTGGATTCCCGCGCTGGCCCCGGCCCCGCCGGCGACGACTTCGGTGACCAACAGCCCGCCGTGCAACTGGGGGTTGGCCCGCGCCACGGCGTCGGCCCCGACCGGCACCAGCCTCAGCCCCAGTCGCCTCCAGGCGAGGTCGGCCGGGGCGGGGGCTGTGGCCGGCCGCACCCCCGCGGCGGCGAAGTTCAGTTCCAGTTCCGTGGGGAGCTTGTCGCGAATCACCCTCAAAGGCACGCGGGCCGTGTGCGGCTTGTCGATCAGTCCACGCTCCAGGTCGATGGAGGTGACGACCGGGACCTGGTCGATCTGTTCGATCACGTCGCCCGGCTTCAGCCCGGCGGCGGCGGCCGGCGAGTTCGGTTCCACCCCCTCGACCACGACCGATCGTACCGTCGGACTCTCGATCGTCTCGCGGCTGGTCACGTCGCGAACGAGGATGCCGTGGCGCAGACCGCCCCGCTTGCGACCGAGCAGGTCGGCGGCCCGGGTGATGACGAAGTCGATCGGCAGCGCGAAGGCGATGTTCTGGGCCCCGGCCCGCAGCGCGACGTTGATGCCGACCACCTCGCCCAGGACGTTCAGTAGCGGGCCGCCCGAGTTACCGGGGTTGATCGGGGCGCTGGTCTGGATCAGCCCGCGGTAGCTCACTTCCTTGTTCAGGGTCACGTCCCGGCCCTTGAAGGAGACGCGGCCGTCGGTCAGCGAGTGCTCGTAGCCGTAGGCGTTGCCGATGGCGATGACCGCTTCCCCGACCATCAGGTCCGAGGAGGTGCCGAAGGGGATGAGTGTCAGCGGGCGGAGGGGGTCGATCTTGATGAGGGCCAGGTCCGCTTCCTTGTCGGTGGCGAGAACCCGGGCCGTGTAACCGCTGCCGTCGTGCAGGCGGACCCGCAGAGAGTAGACGTCGTCCACGACGTGGTAGTTGGTCAGGATGTAGCCGCGGGGATCGAGGACGATACCGGTGCCCATGCCGTTGACCCGTTGGGGCTGGACCGGCAGCCGGCTGAAGGGGTCGTCGCCGGGGGCCGTGACCGTCCGCTCGCTGTGGATGTTGACGACCGCCCCCTTGACCCGGTCGTAGACGTCGACCACCTGATCCCGCCGCTTGCCGGTCGTGAGTCCGCGCTCGCCCGGGTTGCCGCGCGACTCCGGGGTCTGCAGGGCGGGTGAGAGTGTGGCGAAGCCGAAGGCGGTCGCCAAGGCGGCGAGAGCGAGCAGACGACGGCCGCCCGCCCGCAGCATGTCGCAGAACGAAACCGAACGCATCGTGGCCCCCGTGCCAGCGGCGGAATCCTGGTCCTAAGATGGTAATCATGAGTTCGGATCGCAGGGCCGGCCCGCTCGACGGGGCCTGAGGCCAGACGGTTCGCCGGGCGGGGTTTGCGACCGGTTTGCGCGGGCCGCGCCCGTCGGAACGGGTGAGCCGGTTGGCCGGTTCGCCTGACCCTAGCGGTGGATCGGGTCCTGCGGCCGATCAACCGCCCGGGGCGGAGCCAGCCTTCTCGACCCAGGCCCGCGTCTCGACTCAGGCTCGCGTCACCCGTTGACACCCGGACGAGGACGAGTCGGCGTCACCCGCTGGTCAACCGGGCCTGATGTGACGGCTACTTGAACCGATTGCCCCGGGCTGACCGGGAATCCCTGTCGCGGTGGACGTTCCCATGGCGAAGACGGCACGCATGATCCAGATCGAGGCCCTGCTCGCGGACGACCCGGACGACGCCTTCCTGCGTTACGGTCTGGCGATGGAACACGCCAGTATCGGGGACGACGCCGCCTGCGTGGAGGTCCTCCGCGACCTGATCGCCCGCACCGCGGCCGCCCCTTACATTCCCGCCTTCCTGCAGGCCGGGCAGGCCCTGCTCCGGCTCGACCGTGTCACCGAGGCGTGCGACGTCCTCCGCCGCGGCATCGAAGCCGCCCGCAACGCCGGCGACCTGCACGCCCTATCCGAGATGCAAGCACTGCTCGACGCGCACGGCTGAGGCCGGGTGAAATCGGCTCCGGTTCTGTTCCCGTCCTGATCCCGTCCGAGAAGCAAGCACTCTTCGACGCGCCACGGCGAAAGCCGGGGGAAATCGGCCGCACTTGGCCCGCGGCCTGCCGCCGTGTCTAGGGATGAAGTGCGCGCATGGCAGCTTGCTGCGCGGATCGCCCCTGTGGCATCGGCGGGTGAGGGGGCGAGGTGCGGGCACCGCCTCGCTCCGCACCGCGCCGGTCGCCTTACCCTGCCGCGGGTCGTGGCATGAGACGCTTTAACGATTCCCGGGTCCGAACCGTATCCGACCGGCCGCTGAACCCTGACGGCCAGTACGTCCTGTACTGGCCCCAGATGTTCCGCCGGCTGCACGCCAACCACGCCCTGGATTACGCCCTCAGGCTCGCCGCTGAGTTGCGAAAGCCCCTGGTGGTGTACGAGGGGTTGAAGTTGAACTACCCCTGGGCGAACGCCCGGCACCACACCTTCATCCTGCAGGGGATGCGTGATAACGCGGTCGCGGCCGCCCGCCTCGGGGTGAGCTACTGGCCGTTCGTCGAGACCCCGGACGACCCCGGCCGTGGCCTGGTGCGGAAACTGGCGTCGCGGGCCTGCGCCGTCGTCAGCGACGACTACCCGGCTTACATCGTTCCCGCTCAGAACCGAGCCCTCGCCGCCCGGAGCGAGGCCCGGCTCATCCTGGTCGACGGTAACTCGCTCGTGCCGCTGTCCCTGCTCGGGGCCCCGGTCGGGGCGGCGGCCCACCTGCGGCCCCGCATCCACAAGCTCGTCGCCGAGGCCTGGCGGAACCGGGCCGATCCCGAGCCGGTCGTGCCGCCCGCGGCCCGCGGCACCGTCGACCCGCCGTTTTCGCCGTGGGATCCGCACCAGGACCTGGCCCGGTTCGTCGCCTCCTTACCACTCGATCAGTCGGTCCCGCCGGTTCCCGGTGTGGAGGGGGGCTGGGTGGCCGGCCGGTCGGCCCTCACCGCCTTCGTCAGGCGCAAGCTGGCTCGTTACGCCGCCGAGCGCAACAACCCCGACGACCCCGAGCGCAGCGCCGCCAGCGGACTGAGTGCCTACCTGCACTACGGCCACCTTTCGATCCAAGAAGTGGCCGAGAGCGTCCTCGGACCCGACTGGACGCCGGACGAGATCAACCCTCAGGCGGCCGGCAAGCGGGACGACTTCTACTGCCGCGACGAGAGCATCAACAGCTTTCTCGACGAGGCCGTGACCTGGCGGGACGTGGGCTACCAGTGGCACTTCGGCAAGAACCTCGCCTGCCGCTTCCCGAAGACCGTCAGTTGGCAGCCCACGCCGCTGCCGCACTTCAACTTCGAGTCGTTCGACTTCTCCGCCGGCGGCGAGCGGACCCTGGAGGTGGTCCTTCCCTCCTGGGCCAAGGAGACGCTCCGCAAGCACGAGGTCGACCCCCGTAGCCACCTCTACCGGCTCGACCAGTTCGAGAACGCCGACACGCACGACGAGCTGTGGAACGCCGCCCAGCGGGAACTCGTGGCCACCGGCCGCATCCACAACTACCTGCGGATGGTCTGGGCCAAGAAGGTGCTGGAGTGGACGGCCACCCCGGCGGAGGCCTACGCGATCCTCGAACACCTGAACAACAAGTACGCGCTCGACGGCCGCGACCCGAACTCCTACACCGGCATCCTGTGGTGCTTCGGCCTCTTCGATCGCCCCTGGGCACCGGAGCGGAAGGTGTTCGGCAGCGTCCGCTACATGTCGACCGAGAACACGGCCCGGAAATTCGACCTGGCCGGTTATTACGACTACGTCGCCCGGCTGGCGGCCCCGTCGGTCCGGGCCCGTCGCTCCCTCTGGGACTGAGCCGCTTCCTGCTGGGACTTGGGCCGTCCGCTTCCCCCTCTTGTGTCGCCCTAATCCGCTTCTTCGCCAGAGCTTGTGACCGCCCGACCGGGCGGTAGCCCGGTCCCAGTTGTGCTTGCGGCGTTCGTACTACGAACGTACGATAGGTCCAGAACCCCCCGAAACCGGTAACCGACATGCCCCGCAAAGCTCCCAAAGCCGACAAAGACAAAAAGAAGCAGATCGTGGCGTTCAAGGTCGAGGACGAACTCGCCGAGTTCCTCGACAAACTTCCGAACAAAAGCGAATTCATCCGTAAGGCGATCCTCGCCCAGTTCGGCATGAACTGCCCGCTCTGCTCTGGCACGGGGGTTGTCGACAAGGGGATCCACGACCACTTCACGGAAGTGATCACCGAGCGGTGCGTGCGGAAGTGTGAGAAGTGCAAGGCGCCCGTGAAGTTCCCGCTCACCCTCGCCGGGGTCGATCCGGCCGACCGGGACCGGATCCGCCAGTTCCTGCACGGCGGCCCCTTGTATTGTGCCAAGTGCTACGCCGGTGTACCGCCCTGCCTGGATTGCGGCTGGCATGTGATGATGGAGCAGGTGGCCGAGCACTTCAAGAAGGTTCACTCCCACTGAGCGGCGGCGGGGCGAGACGATGCCGCCGCCGCGAGAGCGGATTCGCCGCTAGTGCCTTCGGAGGCCGGTTCGGTCCGGCCCGCGCCGCCGGGCCGGGTGCCTCAGCTCACATCAGAACTGGTCGAGCCAGAAGTGACTGCCCCGGTAGTACTTCATCGGGGTCCACAGTTCGTACCGCCAGCCCGGCTCCTTGAACGGCGGGTAGGCCTGGTAGGCCGGGGGGCGCACATAGGGGTGCCCCTTCGGCTCGGGCCACTGCGGGCTGTTTTGCGGCCAGTAGCTGTGGGGGTAGTAGTAGTACGGGTAGTAGTAGAAGCGAGGGAGCAGCGGCTCGTCGGCCGCCCGCGCGATTCCCGAGCCGCCCGACCCCAGTAGTAGTACTGCGGTCAGCACGCCGAACCGCCGTAACCATGCGTGGAACATCTGTGTCACTCCTGCGACAGCCGGCCGGGGTGGCCGGACCTCCTGTCGCCGACAGTATGCCCGACGGATTCACCGCGGGTCGGCACCGTCGCTCCTCATCCCGGGCCAAATCTACAATGGACGATCGGTGATAACGGTTCCCGCGACCGGGCGGCTCAGACCCGTCGTTCGTCGCCTCCCGGCGATCGTCCCCCTCCGAAGAGTCGGAAAGATTCAAGTGATGACCTGCGAACCGGACGCCTACGACAACCCGCTCATCAGCCGCTACGCCTCCCCGGAGATGAGCCGACGCTGGGGACCGCTCAGGAGGTTCCGCACCTGGCGGCGGTTGTGGCTGGCCTTGGCCGAGGCTCAGGCCGAACTGGGCCTGACGGCCGACGACGGCGTCACCCCCCGCATCCGACCCGAGCAACTCGCCGAACTGCGGGCCCACCTCGACGACGTGGACCTGGCCAATGCCGCCCGGCACGAGAAGCGGCTCCGCCACGACGTGATGGCCCACATCCACGCCCTCAAGGACGTGGCTCCTGCCTGCGGTGACATCATCCACCTGGGGGCCACGTCCTGCTTCGTCACCGACAACACCGACCTGCTCTTGATCCGCGAGAGCCTCACGCAGCTGTGCGAGACCCTGGCCGCCGTCATCGACGCCCTCGCCCGCTTCGCCGACACCTGGAAGGCCGAACCGACCCTCGGCTTCACCCACTTCCAGCCGGCGCAACTGACCACCGTGGGCAAGCGGGCCTGCCTGTGGCTCTACGACCTGGTGCTGGACCTGCAGGAACTGGAACGACGGCGTGACGAGTTGCCCTTCCGTGGCGTGAAGGGGACGACCGGCACGCAGGCCAGCTTCCTCGCCCTGTTCCGCGGCGATCACGACAAGGTCCGCCGGCTCGAACAGCTCGTCGCCCGCAAGATGGGCTTCTCGCGTGTCGTCCCGGTGAGCGGACAGACGTACACCCGCAAGCTCGACTCGCAGGTGCTGGACTCCCTGGCTGGACTGGCCCAGTCGTTGCACAAGTGGGGCACCGATCTGCGGCTCCTGGCCCACCGCCAGGAGCTGGACGAGCCGTTCGAGGCCGAACAGGTCGGGTCCAGCGCCATGGCCTACAAACGGAACCCGATGCGGGCCGAACGGCTCTGTTCGCTGGCACGCTTCGTTCTCGGCTTGCCGGCGATCGCCGCCCACACCGCCGCCACCCAGTGGTTCGAGCGGACCCTCGACGACAGTGCCGGCCGCCGGCTCTACCTCCCACAGGCGTTCCTGGCCGCCGACTCCGTCCTGCGGATTGCCCTTAACCTGGCCAACGGGCTGGTCGTGAACCGCGAGGTGGTCGCCCGTAATGTGCGGGAACACCTGCCGTACATCATCACCGAGAACCTCATGATGGCGGCGGTGCGGGCCGGCGGCGACCGGCAGGAGGTCCACGAGGTGGTCCGGCGGCACAGCCATGCGGTGACCGACCGCGTGAAGTCCGGCCTCGGCAGCACGGCCGAGTTGCTCGACCGGCTCAGGAGCGAACCGGCCTTCGCCCGGGTCGATTTCGCGGAGTTCACGGCACAGCGGCCGGAAGCGTTCGTCGGCCGGGCACCCGAGCAGGTGAGCGAGTTCCTGGCCGAGTATGTCGAGCCGATCCGCACCCGCTACAAGGCCGTCCTGGGCATGAAGGCCGAACTGTCGGTCTGAGCCGAATTCTCGGACCGGGCCGCACTGTCGGTCTGAGTGGAACTGTCGGTCTGGGCCGAATTCTCGGACCGGGCCGAGCTGTCGGTCTGATCTACCGCTGATGGAAAGGCGTGGCGGGCCGCGGCGTTCCCGCCGTCTCGCCCGTGCCGCGACCTGCCGCGACCTGCCGCGACCAGCCGCGGTCGGGGAGCGAGCCTCAGTCACCCCGGGCGTTCAGGGGCGTGTCCTCAGTCACCCCGGCCGTCGAAGAGCGGGCGGATCACCTGGCCGCGGTTCAGTTGCACCGGACGGTTCAGGCGGTCCCGGACTTCGGCATGCGGGTCGATCCCCAGCACCGAGTAGACGGTCGCCCCGATGTCGTCCGGGCTGTACGGCGTGGTCGAGGGGTATCCGGCGTTCTTGTCGCTGGTGCCGATCACCTGGCCGGGCCGGACCCCGCCGCCGGCGAACAGCCCGCAGAAACACGGTGCCCAGTGTTCCCGTCCGGCGTTCTTGTTGACCTTCGGCTCACGGCCGAACTCTCCTAGCATCATCACCAGCGTGTCCTCGAGCAGGCCCCGGTCGGAGAGGTCGTCGAGCAGGGCGGAGACGCCCTGGTCCAGGGGCGGCAGGAGTTCGTTTTTCATCCGCTTGAAGTTGTCGCCGTGCGTGTCCCAGTTCTGGACGCGGCCCATGTTGGCCTGCACGACGGGAACCCCGGCCTCGATCAACCGACGGGCGAGCAGGATCGATTGCCCGAAGGCGTGGCGGCCGTACCTGTCGCGGGTCGCGGCCGGTTCCCGGTCGATCTCGAAGGCCTGGGCCACCCGGCCGGACGTGAGCACGGCGAGGGCTTGCCGCTGCTGTTCCGCCAGTTTCTTCGTCTCGGGGTTCTCGGCCAGCCAGCGCTGCTGCGCGTTGACGGAGTCGAGCAGGGCGACGCGGTCGCGGAGCGAGTCGATCGTCAGCCCCTCGGCCGGGCGCAGGTTATCGATCCGGAAGTTCGGTTTGTTGGGGTCACTCGTGACCTGCATGACGTCGTACTTCGGTCCGAGGAAGCCGGCGTGCTGGCCGGGCCACAGCAGCGGACCCTCCATGAGGTACGTCGGCAGGTTCACCCCCACCGGCGTGCCCTCGGGAGCCCCCCGGAAGTAGGCCCGACCGGCCGCATAATTCGGGAAGTCGTCGCGGCTGGCGATCTTGTCGAAGAACGCGCCGGGCTGCATGTGCCCGGTCAGGACGTGGTGCGTGGCGACGAGGTGGTTGTTCTCCCGGTGCGACAGCGTCCGCACGACGGCGTAGCGGTCCGACCGCGCGGCCAGCCGGGGGAGTGCCTCGCAGGCCAGCAGGCCCGGCGTCTTCGTCCGGATCGCGCCCAGTTCGCCGCGGATTTCCGGCGGGGCCTCGGGCTTGGGGTCGAACAACTCCAGGTGGCTGGCGGCCCCGGTCAGGAAGACGATGATGAGCGACTTGGGTCGGCGGGCGGTCGCGAGTGACGGGCGGTCCTTCGACGCCGCGGCCCACGACGACAGCCCCAGGCCGAGGAGCCCGGAGTAGCCGACCTGGAGCATTTCGCGTCGGGACAGCCCGATGGTGTGGCGGTGGGAAGCGGTCAAGTGTCGGGTCCTCGGAACGAGGAAGGGCGGGAAGTTCGGAGAGATGAACCCATTACAACAACTTCCGGCCGCCAGACAAGTGAGAAGCCGGCCGAACCTCACTCGTCGACAACGCGGCGGCCTGCGGGGTACGTCCCCGGCCCGGGGCGGGGCGTAGGGGGGCTACGATTTCACCGGCTGAGCGTAGTCGCCGCGTCTGAAGCCGCTGTCGGCCGGCGGGTCGTACCGCACCGCCAGGTCGGGCGTCTCCAGCCGCTTCGAGCCGGTCACGCGGGACTCGAGGGCGTAATCGAGGATCCCGCCCGTCAGCAGCGTCCGCTCCACGGGGTAGGGGGGCTTACCGGTGGCCAGGAACTTCTCGACGTGGGCCGTGAGGGCTTCCAGGAACGCCGCTCCCGGCGGGGGCGGCAGCCAGAACAGGCACGACTCGGGCTGCCTCTGCTCGGCCAGCCGGGCGGCGAAGGTTTCGTCGGAGACGTGGCCGTCGAGCTGTAGGACCGTCGCCTTCAGTCCGTCGGCGTACTCGACCAGGAAGGCGATCGGGCCTTTGGCGAAGTACCCCCAGACGGCGGGGCGGGCGAACCGCCGGCAGTTGGCGCGGATGTCGCCGGCGTTGCGAGACGGGCTGCGGCCCAGGGCGTGTTCCAGAAGTTCCCAGGACCAGACGCCGTCGTCCGCGGCCTTCCAGACGGCATCACCCTGTAGGCAGGTGACGGCCTTGACGGACTGGTCGGCGGGTCGGTCGGCCCCACCGGGCATCAACCGTCGCTCCACCATGCATTGCAGCGCTTCCAAGGCGTGGATGCCGTAGATCTCCAGCTCCCCCCGCGAGGCGAGCAGGGCCTGGGTGATCTTGGTACCGAGTCGGAACTCCAGTTCCGGCCGTCGCCACGTCACGGGCAGCGAGGAGCCGGCCATGAGCGGAAAGCCCAGCTCCTTCGCGGTCGCCACCATGTCGGCGGCCTTGCGGCGGTCGTAGCTGAGGTGCTTGTCGCAGAATACCGGGACCGACCGGCCGGACTTCTCGAAGACGGCCGCGATCTCGCGGAAGTACTCGTAGCGGGGGTAGAGCTTCTGGCCCTTGGCGTTGTACGGGTAGTCGCCGTGCTCGGCGATGAGCAAGACGCCATCGACCGCCAGCTTTCCGGTGCCGAGCGTCAGGGCGTCGGTGATCGTCTCCGAGAGCCGGAAGCCGTGTTCTTTCGCCAGTTCGCGACTCAGGTCCTGGCCCGGCTTGACCTGCTCGACGTAAGCCGAGGCGACGCCGAACTCGGGGAAGTGGTACTCGTCGCCCTTCAGGTAGCCGTCCAGGAAGCGACCAGCGATGTGGTAGGTGTGGGACAGGTAATGCCAGACGGTGCTGACGACGGCGAGCCTTTTGGCGGCCGGCTTCGTCCGCTTCGGGGGACGGGAGCGGGGCGTATCGGCCCGGGTGGTATCGGCCCGTGCAGTAGGGGAGCGCGGAGCGAAAGGTAGCACGGCGGGGGGTGCGACGGGAAGCGCGGCGGCGGAAGCGGCCGAGGCCAGGAAGCTGCGGCGGGTCACGGTCATCGGTGCGGGTCTCCGGCTGGGGCGGTCCCGCGACGATACGTGAAAATCCCGTCTCGGGCAACTAGATCCTGGGGTTATCGCCGGGCGAACGGAGCCTACCGGGCCCGTCCCTGACGAGTCAGCACACGACCAGGGGTCGGGCCGCGTGCTGTCGCTCAGGCTTCGGCCCAGGCTTCGGCCTCGCCCTCGTCAGCGGAGGATCGTTGGAGGGCGGAGAATCACTCCTTGGCGACGATCGCCTTGACGACGCTCTTGGCCGTTTTGCCGAGTTTGCTCGTCTTGTCGGCGGCGAGTTCCCGCAGCGTGGGCAGGGCGGCCTTGGCATTCTTGCCCATCGACCCTAAGCCGAGGGCGGCGGCGATTTTCACCGCATCGTCTTTGTCCTCCTTGAGCAGCTTCAGCAGGGCGGGAACGGCCTTGTCGGCCGGTTGTCCGCACGCCCCGAGGCACTTCGCGGCCGCCGCCCGCACCCCGGCGTCCTTGTCCTCCAGGGCCTTGTAGATCTCGGGCATGGCCTCGTCAGCCAGGTTCCGTTGCAGACCGGCGAGCTTACCCAGCTCGTTCAGGGCGGTGATCCGCACCTTGGGGTCCTTGCTCTTCTTCAGGTCCTGCGTGTACATCTTGGCGTCTTCTTCCGGGTTGGCCGTCGCCGGGCCGACCGAGAGGTAAAGGACCCCGTTGAACAGGGCAAGAGCGGCGAGAGCCTTGACGAACTGGGGAGCGGGCATGGGGCCTCCGGGTCTGGTGGGGTCGGGCGGAGCCTCCCGCCAGTCTCCGGCGGGCAGGGGGCACGGCGGGAGCGTCCGTCCTGAGTGTAAACCGATTGCAGCATGGTCGGTATCGTTTCGACGCGGTGCCGGCGGATTCCGTTCCCCGAACGTGGCCGACCCGGCCCGGCGTACCGTGCGTCCTGGCGAGCGGGGCAGCCCGGTACTTCGGCGTGGCCCGGCGATGCGGCGTGGCCCGGCGATGCGGCCGGCTACGCGACCCGTCGCCCGGGTGCTAGAGTAGTGTTCAGGAGGAACCGATGTCCCTCGCCGAACAGTTTCCCGAGATCGTCAAGCGGAACGAACCGCTCGCCCCCTACACGCACCTGAAGATCGGCGGGCCGGCCGAGATGCTCGTGCAGCCCCGCACCGTGGAGGAACTCCGGGCGGTCCTGACCGCCTGCCAGGGCCAGAAGATCCCCGTGCGCATGCTCGGCGGCGGGAACAACCTCCTGATCCGCGACGACCCGATCCCCGGCGCGGTGATCCGCCTGACGGCCCCGGCGTTCACGTTCATCGAGTGGGACGGCCGACGCATCACGGCGGGCGGGGGCGGCCGGCTCCTCGACCTCATCGCTTTTGCCGTCCGCCAGGGTCTGACCGGACTCGAGACGCTCGTCGGCCTGCGCGGCACGGTCGGCGGCAGCGTCCGCTGCAACGTGGGGGACAAGTCCGGCGAGATCGCCGAGACGGTCCGGCAGGTCACCGTCCTCACCGACGCCGGCAAGATCCAGACCCGGAGCCGCGACGAACTCACCTTCTCCGAACACCAGAGTGACATCGACGAGCCGGTCATCCTGAGCGTCGTCTTCGAGATGGACAGGGACGACCCCGCCGCCGTTCTCAAGCGGATGCGCAAGGCCTGGATCCTGCGGAAGGCCTCGGAACCGCTCAGCTTCCAGGCCGCCGTCCGACTCTTCCGCAACCCGCCGGGGCAGACCGCCGCCGCCCTCATCGACCGGGCCGGCATGACCAAGACCCGGGTCGGCGGGGCCGAACTGAGCGAGCGCAACTCCAACTACGTCGTTGCCCACCCCGGGACCACGGCCAGCGACATCCTGCAACTCACCGAGCGGGTTCGGACACGGGTCCGCGAACGTACCGGGGCCGACCTGCAACGGGAGCTACACGTCTGGTGAGTCCGACAAAGAAATCCCTTGCCGCCTCGCGATCCGGGCAGGCCCGCCTCCTGTGGCGGGTCCTGGCCGGGGCCGCCACACTCGCCCTGGTCGCCGCCGTCGTCGGTGGCATCGCCCGGCTGGGAGACGAGGCCCGTCGCCGGATCGGTCCCCGCGACCGCTATGCCGTGTCCTTTGCCGAGGTCATCTGCGACCCGCCCCCCGGCCGCGACCGCGCCACCTTCTTGGCCGAGGTCCGCTACGTCTCCGGCTTCCCGGAAACGTTCCAGTCCCTCGACCCGGAATTGAACGCCAAGCTGACCGCCGCCTTCACCGCCCACCCGTGGGTCGCCGCCGTCGTCGGCGTAACGGTGGACCCGGGCGGGGTCGTGCGGGTCGGCCTGAGGTTCCGCGAGCCGGCCCTGGCCGTGACCACCAGTGACGGGGCGAGACGCGCCGTCGATGCCATGGGCGTATTGCTTCCCGACGAGGTGGCCACCGAGGACTTACCCCTCCTGGCGACGGCGGTGCCCCCACCCTCTGGGGCCGTCGGAACGGTCTGGGCCGACGACACCGTCCGGCGGGCCGTGGAACTGCTCACGGCCCATCATCCCCGACGGCTCGAAAAGACGCCGCGAGGCTGGCGGCTGACCCGGGCCGACGGAAAAACACTGACCGTCGAGCCGTGAACCCTGCCGTGAACAGTCGGGCGGACCGCCGACCGTCGGGCGGGCCGCCGACCGTGCCCCCTCGGTCGGCCAGGTCCCCCACAATTGTTCACGACCGTTCACAGGACGAACCGCGACACGACCGCCGCCACTACGGCGAAGGCCAACATGTACAGTCCCAGGCGTAACGTCTCGTCGGTCGTGCGGCGGGCGAGCAGGCGGCGGAGGGCGGCCCGGTCGCCGGACTCCACGGCGATCTGCAGGTTCAGCTCATAGCTGCTGGGCGGGTAGTCCCGTACCGCCTCTTCGGTGAGGGGCGGGGGGCGTGTACTCGCCGCGGAGGTCGCCGGCACCGTCGGCCCGGTCACGAGAGTCGATACGGTCGGTATCGGTACAGATGATTCACGCCCAGCCAATAGACCCTGCGATCTCGGCACGGCCGCGAGGTGGAAGCCGAGTTCGTCGGAGAAGGCGAACGTGGCCGGCCAGCGTTCGGCACGGCTACGGTCGGGTAGCAGTTGCCACAGCGAACGGATGAGAGCCTCGGCCGGTTCGTCCCGCTCCAACCGAACGCGCTGGCCGTCCACGACGGCTTGGGTGCAGCCGAGCAGCAACGGCCCGTCCCCGTGCCGCAGGATCGCGTCGAGTTGCTCGAGCGTGCGCTCGGGTAAGGGTTGCGGCGGCCAGGCGAGTTCGGGAAGTGGCCCGGTGGCGAACCAGTCCGGCGGGTAGCGGTCCGAGATAGCGAACGGGTCGCCCAGGTGACGGTATAACTCGGTCCGGAGTACCAGGAAGCGGAAGCCGAGTAACCCGCCCGGGCGGTCCTCGACCCGCACGACGGCGACCCGGTGTTTGCCGAACGGGCATGCGAAGTGGGCCAGCGGACAGGCCACCCCGGGCGGCGGGTAGCCGAACAGGACCGCGATGCGTTCGGCCTCGGCCGTGTCGAACTCGGGGCTGGCCGCGACCACTCGCACCCCACGGGCGTCGGTCACGAGTAGGGCGGTGGCGATACGCAGGTCGGGCAGCATCGGGACTGGTCCGGTCGTCACTTCGTGGGTTTCAGCTTACGGTTTCTTGCTTTCGCGTATTCGGTTCGGAGTGCCGGTCCGACCCGGCTCTGGTCGTGTGGGGACGGGCCTGCTGCTAGTGCGAGTACGGGATCGCGGCCCGGGCCGTTACCGCCGGGCGCGGCGAAACCCCGGGCACGGCCGGGGCTTGGAAGGGATCACCGCTCGCCCATCCCGGTATCCTCGGGTAGTGCCCACATTTTTGTGAACTGGCAACGTCCTCCATTCCTTCCTTGCGTCTGAACTCCTTCCTTGCGTGTGAACGAAACGCGGGGTGAATCCCGGGGCGGTTGCGGCCCTCTAACCGACGGCTAGACTAGAGTGCGTCGCAAGGTTCCGACCCCGAGGCCGAACTTGAAGCCGCCGTTCGTCTCCCCCCCCGTGCAGGGCCAGCCCCGACGCCCGACGTTCAAAGGACGCTTGGCCGGCCTCATCGGCCGCACCTGGGCCCGCCTCGGTTACGCCTACCACGTCGAACCGACCTGGCTGGAGGTGAACCGCATTTGCGTGCCGATCCGCGGGCTGGCCGAGCCGTTCCGCGGGGTGCGTTTTGCCCACCTGAGCGACTTCCATTACGGCCCGCACATCCCGGTGGGCTACCTCGAGGACGCGATCGAGCGGACGCGGGCGGAACGCCCCGACGTCATCGCTCTGACGGGCGACTTCGTGGACCGCGGCACGGTCCACCTGGAACGGGCGGCCCGGTTGTTCCGCCACCTGCGTGCCCCGTTGGGGGTCTATGCCGTCTTAGGGAATCACGACTTCGCCGTACACACGGCGCGGGGCCGTCGCCGCGCCCCGGAGCAACACCGGGCTGTGGCCGACGCCCTGACCGCCGAGGGCGTCCACGTCCTGCGCAACCGGGCCGTGCGACTCGTTCGGGGCGGGGCCGGTCTGGTCGTGGCCGGTATCGAGGACCTGTGGAGTCGGGAGGCCGACCCGCACGCCGCCCTGGCCGGGCTGTGTCTGGAGACGCCACGCGTCGTGCTGGCCCATAACCCGCAGTCGGTCGAGCTGTTCGGAGACCAGCGCGTCGACCTGGTGCTGAGTGGCCACACGCACGGCGGCCAGATCGATTGGCCGGGGCTCGGCCGGTTCCTGCTCGGCCGCAAGGCCCGCCGCTGGGCGGCCGGGTTGTACCGACATAACGCCGGCCACGTCTACGTGAACAAGGGCGTGGGTTTCGGCTGGCGGTTCCGCTTCGGCGTCCGTCCCGAACTGGCCGTACTCACGCTGGTGCCGATGGATGCTGGACACACCGGGCACGCACGAGCCGACGCGACCGCGACGATCCACCCGGCACCGGCAGCGACACCGCGGGCCGTGAGTGGTCATGACTAGACACGTGGTTATGACTAAAGACCCCGGCGGCTGACCGTCGGGGTGGGGGTCGTTATGGCTGGTGATTGTGTGTGAGTGGTTACGGCTAGACACCCCGGCGGCCGACCGGCTACGGTACGCAGGCCGGCCACGGTAGGCAGGCCGGCTACGGTACGCAGGCCGGACCTCACCTGCCACGCAGGATGCGACATGAACGAACTTTCCCTCGTCACCGGGGGGGCCGGGTTCATCGGTTCCCACCTCGTCTCCGAGCTAGTCGCCCGCCGTCGTCCCGTCCGGGTGCTCGACGACTTCAGCACCGGTCTGCGGTCGAACCTCGCCCATCTCGATCCGCCGCCGGAGGTCGTCGAGGGGAGTCTGACCGACCCGGCGGCCGTGGCCCGCGCCGTGCAAGGGGTGGGCGTCGTCTATCACCTCGGGGCGTTGGCCTCGGTGGCGCGGAGCGTCGAGGCCCCCGCGGCCACCCACGCCGTCTGCGCCAGCGGCACGCTCAACCTGCTCGATGCCGCCCGTAAGGCCGGTGTCCGCCGCATCGTCTATGCCGCCAGCTCCAGTGCCTACGGAGGGAACACCGGGACCTTGACCGGTCAGGGCGAGGAACTGCCGGTTGTCGCCCGGTCGCCTTACGCCGCCGCCAAACTGGCCGGCGAGTTGTACATGCAAGCGTTCGCCCACACCTACGGCCTGGAGACGGTCCGGCTGCGGTTCTTCAACGTCTTCGGTCCCCGGCAGCGGGCCGACAGCCCGTATTCGGGGGTGATCGCCCTGTTCACCGCGGCCATGGTCGCCGGTCGCCGGCCGACCGTGCAGGGCGACGGCCGGCAGTGCCGTGACTTCACCTATGTGGCGAACGCCGTCCAGGCCCTCACGAAGGCCGCGGAGGCACCCGAGGTTTCCGGCAGGGTATACAACGTCGGGACCGGACAGACGGTGACGATACTCGAGCTGGTGGCGGCCCTGAACCGCATACTCGGGACCCGCCTGGAGCCGCTCTTCGGGCCGGCCCGCCCCGGCGACGTGCGCTACTCCCGGGCCGACATCCGCCGGGCACGCCAGGACCTGGGCTACGAACCGCTCGTCAGCTTCGAGGACGGCCTGCGCCAGACCGTGGCGTGGTACCTGCGGTCGGCCCCGCGGGTCGCCGTCTGAAGCGTAGTGCCGGGTGAACGGGCGTGTGGCTCCCTCCCGGGTTCGGGGGATCGGTCCTAACATACCCCGGATGAGTACGAAGCGAACACCGCTCGCGGCCAAGCACATGCCGCAGGCCCCGATCCGCCGGCTGGTGGCCCCCCTCGCCCGGTTCCTGCAGATCGAGTCGGCGAGCGGCCTGGTGCTGCTCGTGTGTGCGGCCCTGGCCCTGGTCCTGGCCAATTCCCCCGCGGCCGAGGCCTACCACGACTTCTGGCACACCCGCGTCGCCATCCAGATCGGCGGCTTCTCCTTCGGGGGTGAACTCGGCCACTTCGTCATCAACGACGTGCTGATGACGATCTTCTTCTTCGTCGTCGGTCTGGAGATCAAGCGAGAACTCGTGGCCGGCGAACTGCGTGACCCGCGGAAGGCGGCCCTGCCGGTGATCGCCGCCCTCGGTGGCATGATCGCCCCGGCCGCGATCTACATGGCCCTGCGTTTCGACCGGCCGGGCTTCCGGGGTTGGGGCGTCCCGACCGCCACCGACATCGCCTTCGTGGTCGGGGTCATGGCCCTGCTCGGCCGGCGCGTCCCGATCGGCCTGAAGATCACGCTCCTGTCCCTGGCCATCGCCGACGACATCGGCGCGGTCTTCATCATCGCCGTCTTCTACGCCGGCAAGCTCTACCTCACCGGCCTTCTGCTCGGCGCGCTGGGGCTGGCCCTGATCGCCCTCCTGAATCAGATCGGGGTCCGCTCGGTCCCGGTCTACACGGTCGTCGGGGCCGGCGTCTGGTTGGCCTTCGACGCCTCGGGGGTCCACCCGACCATCGCCGGGGTCATCCTGGGGCTGATGACGCCGTCTTACGAGTGGGTGCGGCGGTCGGCCCTGCGGCTGTCCATCGCCGACCTGCAGGCGAAGTTCGACAGCGACTCGGACGAGGACGTGTCGGTCGAGGACCTGCAGTTGCTGGCCTTCGCCGCCCGCGAGAGCGTCTCTCCTCTGGAGCGGCTCGAACAAGCCCTGCACGGCTGGTCCGGGTTCGTCATCATGCCGCTCTTCGCCCTGGCCAACGCCGGGGTCAAGGTCGATCCTTCGCTGGTGTTCAGCGGGGTGGGTCTGGCGGCGGCACTGGGCCTGCTCGTCGGTAAGCCCCTGGGCATCTTCGTTGCCAGTTACCTGTCCGTGCGTCTCGGGGTGGCCCGGCTGCCCGCGGGGGTGAACTGGGGGGTCCTCTTCGGCGGCGGCTGCCTGGCCGGGATCGGCTTCACGATGTCGCTCTTCGTCGCGCAACTGGCCCTCGGCGATCAACCCGAGCTGCTCGCCGGGGCGAAGATCGGGACGCTCGCCGGTTCGCTCTCGAGTGCCGCGGTCGGCTCGGCCCTGCTGCTGCTCTCCTTGCGTCACCGGTCGGGGGGCGACCCGCAGGCCCGGCATCCGGTCGTCGAGTCGTCCGTGGCCTGAGCCGGGCGGCCACTCGGGGGTCGTTCGGCCGGGCGGTTCGAACTTCGGCGGTCGGGGTTCAGTCACCCGGCTCTTTCTTCGGCGGCAGTTCTTCCTGACGGTTCTCCACGAACCAGCGGTCCCCGATCTTGCGGAAGAAGACGGCCCGGTGCTTGACCTGTTCGTGGGTCGCCTTGGCCCCGGTCTCGGTGTCGGTGAAGGTGCCGTCCCGGGCGATTTTTTTCAGCTCCTTGAGGACGATCGGGTCGTTGAGCAGCTTCACCTCCACGTCGCGGACGAGTTGCTGGAAGGCCATCTGGCGGCTCTGCTTGTCGACGAGCGCCTGGAAGGCCGGGCGGTCGGTCGGCAGACGCTCCTCGGGCCGGAACTTGTCCGGGTTCTTGAGCTGGAAGTCGCGACGGCGGGTCAGTTCGAGTTCGGCCTCGGCTTCGTACTGCTTGGCCCGGTCGGCGATGCGGCTGTCCACGAACTCGGGGTCGAGCAGGTGGGCGACGAGGTAGGCGTACTCGCCCTTGTCGATGGCCTCGAGGGCCGACAGCAAGGCCCGCTTGGCAGTCTTCTGGGGGTAGACGTCCGGCTTGCCGAGTACGCCGTAGCGGGGCGGGATCGGTTCCTTTCCGTCACCGCTGGCGGGGGGCTGGGCCGACCCGAGGGCGACCACTGCCGCGAGCAGCACGGATGAGCAGACGTAGCGCATCAGCGAACCCTCCGCGATGGCCGTATAATCTCGGCATGGCAGGCAATACGTTCGGAAGACTGTTCCGGGTGACCACGGCCGGTGTCAGCCACGGCCCCGGGTATCTTTGTATCATCGACGGCTGCCCCGCGGGACTTGAGCTTTCGGTCGAGGACCTGTTGCCCGACCTGGCCCGGCGTCGGCCCGGTCAGAGCAAGCTCACCACCCAGCGGGACGAGGCGGACCGCCCGGAGATCTGGTCCGGCGTGTTCGACGGCCGGACCGACGGCACCCCCATCGCCATTCTGGTGCGAAACTCCGACGTGCGGAGCGAGGACTACTCCGACATCCGGGAGAAGTACCGTCCCGGTCATGCCGACTTCACCTTCGATGCCAAGTACGGGTTGCGAGATTACCGTGGGGGCGGCCGCAGCAGTGCCCGCGAGACGGTCTGCCGGGTGGCGGCCGGGGCCGTGGCCAAGAAGCTGCTCGCCCGCGAGGGGATCCGGGTACTCGGCTACGTCACGCGGGTGGGGGAGGTGGTGGCCGAGGTGCCCGACCCCACGGCCGTGACACTCGAACAGGTCGAGGCGACGCCGGTGCGCTGTCCCGATGCCGCCGCCGCCGCCCGCATGATCGAGCTGATCGACGCGGTGCGCAAGGACCGCGACTCGATCGGCGGGGTGTGCGAGCTGGTGGCGACCGGGGTGCCGCCGGGCCTGGGCGAGCCGGTCTTCGACAAGCTCAAGGCCGACCTGGCCAAGGCCCTGCTGTCCTTGCCGGCCGTGCTCGGCTTCGAGTACGGGGCCGGGTTCGCCGTCGCCGGACTGCGGGGGAGCCAGAACAACGACGCCTTCATTCCCGGTGCCGGTTCGCCGCCGGTCACGACCGCGACCAACCGCCACGGCGGCATGCTCGGCGGAATCTCGTCGGGCCTCCCGATCGTCTGCCGGGTGGCGGTCAAGCCCACCAGTTCGATCCCGCGACCGCAACGGACGGTGACCCGCTCCGGCGAGCCTTGCGAGATCACCGTCAAAGGCCGACATGACC